>TARA_R110002072_G_scaffold11196_2_pt1 | contig 146590 bp, 136 predicted proteins | sample TARA_R110002072 | Tara Oceans TARA_R110002072 (sample SAMEA4397118) | marine metagenome | biome: Polar Biome; feature: [SRF] surface water layer (ENVO:00010504); material: water (ENVO:00002006), including particulate matter (ENVO:01000060) such as... | depth 5 m
CTGGGTGCGACCATCGCGATCTGGCCGGGGAATGCTGGTGCGGCGCCCGCTCCTTTCAGGCCGGGATGTGGAGGCGTGTGTTTTCAGACCGTCGAGCGCCAGGGATGGCGCGAGCCGAGCCTTACAAGGAGGTACTTGCAGGCGTGTCTGAAAACTCAGCCTCCACAGCGCGGCATGAAAGGAGTCACTGCGACCAGTTCAGCGCCGGACAGCGCATGGCGCGGACTACGGAGTTCTTCAACACTGCCAGCTACGGCGTGTTCACGAAGCAGCGCTCAGCAGGCGCTGCAGATACATCCCGGTATGCGAGCGCGCATTGGCAGCAACCTCCTCCGGCGTACCCACAGCGATAATCTCCCCACCCCCATCACCACCCTCAGGCCCCAGATCCACTATCCAGTCAGCCGTCTTTATCACATCCAGATTATGCTCAATCACCACGATGGTATTGCCCTGATCGCGCAACTGATGCAGAACTGCCAGCAACTGCCGGATGTCCTCAAAGTGCAGGCCGGTGGTTGGTTCGTCCAGTATGTAGAGAGTCTGGCCAGTGTCACGCTTGGACAGTTCCCGTGCAAGTTTGACACGTTGTGCCTCACCGCCTGACAACGTGGTTGCCGCCTGGCCGAGACAGATATAGGAGAGACCGACATCCATCAGCGTTTGCAGCTTGCGCGCGATAACCGGTACCGGGTCAAAAAATTCGCGGGCATCCTCTATGGTCATGTTCAGCACGTCTGAGATGTTCTTGCCTTTGTAACGCACTTCCAGCGTTTCGCGGTTGTAACGTTTGCCCAGACATACGTCGCAGGAGACGTAAACATCAGGCAGAAAGTGCATTTCCACCTTGACCATGCCATCTCCCTGACAGGCCTCGCAGCGACCGCCTTTGACATTGAAGCTGAAGCGGCCAGGTGTGTAACCCCGTGACCGGGCCTCCTGGGTGCCGGCGAACAATTCCCGGACGGGTGTGAAAATGCCAGTGTAGGTGGCCGGATTGGATCTGGGTGTGCGGCCAATCGGACTCTGGTCGATATCAACCACCTTGTCCAGCAGTTGCATGCCTTCCATACGGTCATAAGGGGCTGCCTCCAGCGTAGTGGCTCCGTTGAGCTCGGTTGCTGCCACCGGGTACAGGGTATTATTGATCAGTGTTGATTTGCCTGAGCCGGAGACGCCGGTGACACAGGTAAACAGCCCTAACGGTAAATTCAGATCCACGTTTTTTAGATTGTTTCCGCGGGCGCCAATGAGTTTAAGCTGCTTTTTGGGGTTGGGTTGCTGGCGAGTGACCGGGATGTCTATGCGTCGTTTGCCCGACAGATACTGTCCAGTGATTGAGCGCGGTTCTGCGATGATGTCTTCCAGCAGGCCCTGGGCAACAATTTCACCACCGTGCACACCGGCGCCGGGACCGATGTCGATCAGGTGGTCGGCACTGCGTATGGCATCTTCATCATGCTCAACAACAATGACGGTGTTGCCGATGTCGCGCAGATGAAACAGTGTGTTCAGCAACCGGTCATTGTCACGCTGATGCAAACCAATTGAAGGTTCATCCAGAATGTACATCACACCCACCAGTCCGGCACCGATCTGGCTGGCCAGCCGGATACGCTGTGCTTCGCCACCGGACAAGGTGTCCGCGCTGCGGCTGAGAGTTAGATAGTTGAGGCCGACATCTATCAGGAACTGAAGCCGTTGCTGTAACTCCTTCAGGATTTTATCGGCGATGGTGGCACGTGAACCGGTGAGCTCAAGTTCGGTAAAATAGCGGGCCGCATTGGCGATGGTCATTTTGGTAATGTCCGGCAATGTGGTGCCTTCAATGTACACATGGCGAGCATCGCTGCACAGGCGTGTGCCTGCGCAGTCAGGGCAGGCGTGTGAACTCAGATAGCGGGCCAGTTCATCGCGCACGGTCTGGGATTCGGTCTCGCGATAGCGTCGCTCCATGTTGGGTAGTATTCCCTCGAATGCGTGTCGGCGGACTGTGCTGTCGCCACGATCATTCATGAAACGAAAATCGATTTCCTTGCCGTTGCTGCCATGCAGAACAATATTCTGTTGTTCCTGTGTCAGCGACTCAAACGGTGTGTCAACCGCAAACTTGTAATGCGCTGCCAGGGAACTCAGCATCTGGAAATAATAGAAGTTGCGCCGGTCCCAGCCGCGAATCGCGCCTTCGGCAAGCGACAGAGAAGTATCAGTGATGATGCGCTGACGATCAAAAAACTGCTTCACACCCAGCCCGTCACAACTGCCACAGGCGCCTGCAGGGTTGTTAAAGGAGAACATGCGTGGCTCAAGTTCCGTGATGCTGTGTCCACACACCGGGCAGGCAAACCGGGAAGAGAACATCAGTGCCTCGCGCTCTTCGTCCATAAATGCAACGGTGACAATGCCATCGGTCAGCTGCAGTGCGGTTTCCAGGCTTTCAGCCAGCCGTTGCTGAATATCAGGGCGAATCTTGAGTCGGTCAATAACTGCTTCTATTGTGTGCTTGCGGTTTTTTTCCAGTTCAGGGGGATAGTCCAGCTCGGTGACGGTGCCGTCAATGCGCGCGCGGATGAAACCGCTGGACTGCAACTCCTTGAATACATGCAGATGTTCGCCTTTGCGGTCACGGATTACCGGCGCCAGTACCATGATTTTGCTGCCTTCCGGCAAGGCCAGCACCTGATCCACCATCTGGCTGACGGTCTGAGCCTGCAATTTTTTATGATGGGTCGGACAAAAGGGTTCACCTGCCCGGGCAAACAGCAGACGCAGATAGTCGTAAATTTCGGTGATGGTGCCCACTGTGGATCGCGGATTGTGAGACGTTGATTTTTGCTCAATGGAGATTGCCGGAGAGAGGCCCTCGATATGATCAATATCCGGTTTGTCCATCATCGACAGAAACTGCCGTGCATATGTGGACAAGGACTCGACGTATCGTCGCTGACCTTCTGCGTAAAGGGTGTCAAAGGCCAGAGAAGACTTGCCGGAGCCGGACAGACCGGTGATGACGACCAGCTTGTCTCTGGGAATGGTCAGATTCACATTCTTCAGATTGTGGGTCCGGGCACCCCGAATAGTGATTTTGTCCATGATTCTTCCGCGCCAACAAAACAGCCAATTATGAGGAAAAGCCGTCCGGAGCGCAAAGCCCATCTTTGAATAACAGCAAATCATTGCTTTGTCGGCGAGTCGTTCTGAATCATGCTATGCTTTATTCAACAATCAGATGATCCGGTAATGGGAGGAACTAACAAGGTGGCGAGTCGCGGCGTAAACAAGGTAATACTGGTAGGTAATGTTGGCAAAGACCCGGAGACCCGGTACATGCCAAGTGGTGGTGCGGTGACCAATGTCACACTGGCGACCAGCGAAAGCTGGAAAGACAAGAATACCGGGCAGCCGCAGGAAAAGACCGAATGGCACCGTATTGTGTTTTTCAACCGGCTGGCTGAAATTGTCAATGAGTACGTGCGCAAGGGCAGCAAGCTGTATATTGAAGGCAGTCTGCGCACCCGGTCCTGGGAACAGGACGGCATTACCCGATATGCTACCGAAATTGTCGCCAATGAAATGCAGATGCTTGATTCCCGTGGTGCCGGCGCAGGATCGGGTGGCGGTGCAGATGACCGTTTTGGTCAGGACATGAACCAGGATCAGCCACAGCGCAGTGCGCCTGCCGCGGCTCCGGCACAGCAGCGCAATGCGCCACCGCGACCTGAATTCGACAATTTTGATGATGATATACCGTTCTGAGCAATGCGCCTGGCACCATTGACGGTGCCAATGGTGCTGTTGCCAATGGTGCTGTTGCCGATGGTGCTGTTGCAAATGGTGCTGTGTATGGTACGGCAGAGGCCGTTCAAGAAAACCGGGCTGGAGTAAATACGGTCAGTGAAGTTATTTATTATTGGTGCCGGCAGTGGTGTCGGCGTTGAACTGACTCGCCTGCTTGACGAGCGCAGGATCAGCTGGGTCGCTCCCGAGTCCGGCCGTATAGATGCCAGGGACCCTCTGGGAACCGCCCGGGTGATCACGCGGGCGGAGCCGGATCAGGTGATCAATCTGAGTGCGTTTGCTGCCGGCAAGCAGGACGCTGTGATGCTTGCGGAGCAGGCGCCTGAGGAGGTTGAGGCCGTCAATCACCTGCAGGCTGAGCTGGTCGCACAGGTTTGTGACCACTTGCACATTCCCATGATACACCTGTCCAGCGTTCATGTGTTTGGTGGTGAAAAGAAACTTGCTTACAACGAGCAGGATACTCCAAAACCGGTGGGCGTTTACGGAAGGACGGCGCTGGCGGGTGAGCAGGCAGTGGAACAGACTGTCAAACGCCATGTAATATTGCGCACAGGCTGGCTGTTTGGTCAGGGACAGGATGCTGAACTGCGTAACTGGCTCGAGCAACTGCGCAGCGGTGACGGCAGCGTTACCGTGCTGCGCCGCAAGTTCGCGCCCACCCCTGTTGAGGATCTGGCCCGAGTAATTCTGGCGGTATCGCTGCAGGTTGATTGTCAGGCAGAACTGTGGGGCATTTATCATTATGCTGCGCTGGAACCTCTGCGGGAGAGTGAGTTTGTACAACAGCTTGTCAAGTTTGCAGCACAGCATGATGAAACTGTTTACCGTCTGCTGGATCATCTGACGATCAATCTGAGTCGCACAGAACCACCACAGATTGCCAATGCAACCCTGACCACAAAAAAAATATTTGAAACCTTTGGTGTCAAACAAAGACCCTGGCAGGGCAGTTTGCAGAAACTCGTCAAATCCTGGCACAAAGGTCGTACCAATGTCTGAGCAGGCACATCCCGAATTGTTGCCACTGGACGCCGCGTTGACCCATTTGCTGGGCACGGTGGCCGCGCGCCTATCGTCGTCGGGGGCGCGATCTGAATCACATGACCTGAATGACGCCGATGGCCGCATTCTGGCTGCTGATATCCATGCAGCCTGTGATGTCCCACCGTGGAATAACAGTGCAATGGATGGCTATGCGCTCGCCTCAGCGGATGCCGTTGCGGGCAGAACCGTCAAAGTGTCACAGCGCATTCCGGCAGGAACCGCACCGATCCCGTTAGAGCAGGGCACCGCCGCCCGCATTTTTACCGGCGCACCTCTGCCTGTGGGTGCAGACACTGTTGTCATGCAGGAGAATTGCGATGTTCTGGGTGATGCAATCAGTATCCGGCAATCCGCAAGCAATGAAGAGAATGTGCGACTTGCCGGTGCCGATGTGCGCAAAGGCACATTGCTGTTCAGGGCGGGACATCGTCTTCGTCCGGTTGATCTGGGTGTCCTTGCGTCCACCGGGATTGTCAGGGTTGACGTTGGGCGTTTGCCGACCGTCGCCCTGCTGACAACGGGTGATGAGCTGGTCGAGCCTGGTCAGCCACTGGGTCCCGGGCAGATCTATAACAGTAATGCAGCAGTACTCAAGGCCATGCTCAGGAGGCTCGGAATACAGCCCGTTGAGTTTGCCAGCGTTGGTGATACCTACGAAGAAACAGCGGCAGTGCTGACCCGGGCCGCTGCGTATTGCGACTGCATAGTCAGCACAGGCGGAGTATCTGCCGGAGAAGAGGATCATGTTCGCACGGCACTGCAAAATGCCGGACATCTGGATATCTGGAAGCTGGCGCTGAAACCAGGGAAGCCGTTTGCGTTCGGGCAGTTGAGCAATTCGCTGTTTTTTGGTTTGCCGGGTAATCCAGTGTCTGCATTTGTAACGTTTGTACTGCTGGTGCGCCCTGCATTGCTGGCGATGATGGGTGCGACTACGTGTGAGTTGCCGCAGCGCAGCGTGGTGGCCGGGTTTGCTGCGCCACGCTCAGGCCTGCGGCAGGAATATGTGCGGGTGGTGATGGAAGAATGTGATGGCAAGCCGGTTGTGAACCTGCTGCCGGATCAAAGTTCCGGTGTGCTCAGCTCGCTCACCCGGGCTGATGGTCTGGCCATTGTGCCGCCATTGACCGAGATAGAGCACGGAATGCAGTTGAGGTTCATGGCGTTTAATGACATAGTTTAGGCAGTATTTCGTTTGTCAGTGAATCCGGAACATCATGTTCAGTCCGAGTCGTTTTTCTTCCGCCTTATTGATGCCCACAACCCCAGCTGTGTTGCTGGGTATACTTGTTGCGTGCAGCACTCCGGTGCCCGAGCTGGTTGACGCTGAGTCTGAGGCAGTTGTGGTTGCACCCGCCGAAGTAATCGCCCCCATTGCCCCGCGACTGCCCGATGATGAAGAACGGCATCGCCGCTATGTGGCGGATATTCTATACAGCGGTTTGCAGGCGCTCCGGGCGGACCGGTTAATGACGCCGCCGGAAGACAGTGCATTGCATTATTTCAGACGTGCGCTGGCGCTGGATCCGGGTAATACAGTGGCGCTGGATGGATTGCAGGATGTCGTGCTGCGGTACTTGCAACTGGCAGATACGGCATCGCATCAGGGGCAATTTGACAATGCGGAGCTATTTTTGCGACGTGCGACTGAGGTGGATGACAGTCACCCCGGAATAGAAACATCAAAGCAGCGCCTGCTGACAGAACAGGCGCGAACACACAGTGTATTGACGCTGGATGTCAGGGAGCTGCGCAACCGCAATGGCACACTGTCGCAACAGTTACGTGACCTGGCTGACATTGTTGTTGCCGAAAATGCCTTTGTGCTGATTACTGCGCCCAACGATGAGTTGGGGCGCTGGATTTACGCGCAGATGCAGGATGCTGTGGTGGATTACCGGGTCCGTGGTGATATTGAGATTGGCGAGCAGCCTACAGTCCGGCTGGTGTTGCCAGTAGTGCCACAAAACACCTGATCCGCAAATAAACTATCCCATTTCATCAATCTGTAATATCGCGCCGTTAAGCTACACGTGAACTGATTTGGGAGTTATCAATTTTTCCTTATTGTTCTGTTCATTTTATCTATCTTTGGATAGTAGTAAGTGGTTTTCTCCCCTTTATGAGCCGGTAGCATTCATTTGACTGCTCCCGGCTTTTTTTTGGCTGGTTTTCGACCATACGGCATGTCCCCTTTACTTTTGTACAGGCTGAATTTAGTCTGAGCGGTCATTGAGCAGGACGCATCGCGAGGCGAACCAAAACCCATGAGCAATCCAATAACAAAAATCTGGCAGTCGCTGTGGCGATCGCATCATCAAACCAGGAATGCGCTTAAACTCAAACCGGGCACTGAAGACGCGCCGCCTGCGTCCTATTCGCGATCCCAGTTGGTCGGTTTGCTGCTGGGGCCGACCCTGTTTGTTCTGACGCTGCTGGTATTTGCGCCGGCCGGACTCAGTTATGAAGGCAAGGCAGTCCTGGGGATAACATTGTGGGTTGCCACCTGGTGGATAACCGAAGCGATCCCCATACCTGCAACATCGTTGCTGCCCATAGTGCTGCTGCCAGTAACCGGCGCCCTGGACAATGCAACCGTGACCTCTGCCTATGGTGACGACATCATTTTCCTGTTTCTGGGTGGTTTTTTTATTGCCACTGCCATGGAAAAGTGGAATTTGCACAAGCGCATGGCGCTGGCGATCATCGCTTTTGTAGGAACCAGCACACAACGGATCCTGCTCGGGTTTATGCTGGCGACTGCCTTTCTGTCGATGTGGGTGTCCAATACTGCTTCGGTAATGATGATGGTACCAATGGCACTGGCGATCACGGCGCAAGTGGCGCATTCGCTGAAGGGCAGGCCGGGAGAGGAAGATATCCCGGTGTTCGAAAAAACGCTGATATTTGGCGTTGGTTACGCGGGTACGATTGGCGGTATTGGTACCTTGATCGGGACCCCTCCCAATATCATTCTGGCCGCTCAGGCGCGTGAGCTTTTTAATGTGGAAATCAGCTTTGCCAGCTGGATGCTGATCGGTGTGCCCATGGTGGTTGTGCTGCTGACGATTGCCTGGCTATATCTGGGGCGTGTCGCCTTCAGGATGCATATAAAGTCTTTGCCGGGTGGCAGGGAGTTGATACAGAATGAGCGGAAGGCGTTGGGCATCATGTCGTTTGAGGAAAAGGCTGTTGCTGCGGTGTTCTGTTTTGCCGCTTTCATGTGGATCACCAGAGGTTTCATCTGGGCGGACATTCTGCCGGAGATTCGTGACGGCATGATTGGTGTGACTGCAGCGGTATTGCTGTTCATCATTCCCAGCAGATCAGCGCCAGGATCGCGGGTATTGACCTGGACAGATTCCAAAGAAATTCCCTGGGGCATTTTACTGCTGTTTGGTGGTGGTCTGGCAATTGCCAGTGGTTTTCGCGTGACCGGGCTTTCTGACTGGATGGGCAGTCAGTTGACAGTACTCGACGGCTTTCATTTGATTGTCATTATCGCGTCGGCGACATTGCTCATACTGTTCCTGACGGAAATTACCTCCAATACAGCAACTGCCACCATGATTTTGCCGGTTGTGGCAGGCCTGGCGCTGGCCTTGAACATCCATCCTTTTACATTGATGATTCCGTGTGCGATGGCTGCCAATTGTGCATTCATGCTGCCGGTAGGCACACCGCCCAATGCCATCATTTTTGCAACAGACAAACTGACCATCAAGGAGATGATGAAGACCGGTTTTGCGCTAAACCTGATTGCAACAGTGTTGATTACACTGATGGTGTACTTTGGCGTGCCCCTGTTGTGGGGCCTGGATCTGGGAACTGTTCCGGCCGATTTTATTTCGCCCTGAGTCGGCGCGGCACGGTGTCAGGGGCGTGAGGTCACCAGTTGCCTGACCGCTGCCAGAATCTGGCGGCAGGTAATCTGGCCTGCCAGCTTGTTGTTGGCGGTCAGCACCGGGCGTCGACGCTGTCCTTTGGCCAGCATATCGGATGCAACGTCAATGATGTCATCACTGGGCCGGGCCGACACGATATTGGCCGAAATCATGTAATCACCGACCATTCCGACTGATCCCTGATCATAGCTGGCGCTAAGAATGCCCCGCAGGCAATCCATCTCTGAAAGAATACCCAGCAGGTCGCCATTTTCCGCAATCACGCACAAGCCGGATACACGGTTCTTGATAATCAGATCAACTGCTTCGATCAGCGGCGCATCAGGCGACACAGTGACTGGCTTGTCGACCATATAATCTTCCAGATTGACTGAACGAAGCATGGGCACTACTCCTTATTGTTGGCCGACCAGTCTAGCAGCAGTGTTTGTGGGCTGACAACAGGTGCTGAATCAGTCCGTTCCTTTACCTGTTGACCGTGGGGGCGCAAGGACTTATAGTTCTATCGATGTATATTAAGGTAAATATCGAATGCCGCAAAATACACTCGGCGATTTTATTGCGCCGCTGCAGTTTGAAACAGGCACCGGAGAGATCTCCAACAGACGACTGGCCCTGCTGGTCGCCATTGGCAGCGCGGGATCGATCAGCGCGGCAGCCAGGGAAGTGGGAATGACCTACAAAGCAGCCTGGGATGCGGTTGAGGCCATGACAAATCTCGCTGGTGTAGCGCTGGTCAGCTCACAGCATGGTGGCAAGGGTGGTGGCGGAGCCGTGCTTACGGAACCCGGTAAGACGTTAGTGGCTGACTTTTCGCGGGTGCAGCGACTACAACAACAATTTCTGGATCAGTTACAGCGCGACGGCGATCTTGGGCAATCTGCAGCGCTGATAAGGAGGCTCTCAATCAAAAGCAGCGCGCGTAATGTGCTTACCGGCACAGTCAAGTCTATACATGGCGGCGGGGTAAACTCCGAGGTGAATCTTGAACTGACCGGTGGAGAGTCGCTGCACGCCATTGTCACCTGCGAAAGCGTCCGGGACATGAATCTGGCCGAAGGTGCTACCGTGCAGGCACTGATCAAGGCGTCATGGATTGTCCTGGCTGCAGCAGATGATGCAATGCGTACATCCGCCCGCAACCGGCTGTGTGGCAAAGTGCGGCGTGTTCAGGAAGGTGAGGTCAACGCAGAGGTGGTCATAGGGCTGCCTGGGGGGCAGACACTGGCGGCAGTGATTACGCTTGAGAGTCTGCACAACATGAATATTGGGGAAGGTGACAATCTGTGCGCCCTGATCAAGGCGTCACACATTATTCTGGGAGTTGCAGAATGACGGTAAGGGTATTTCTGGTCGCGGCAGTGCTTGCTGCATTAAGCTGTCTGCCAAAAAGTGTGCGGGCTGACACGTTTACCATTGCGGCGGCTTCGGATTTGCGCTTTGCGCTGGATGAGGTGGTTGACATATTTGAGCAGGCTCACCCTGATTACGATATAACCGTAATCTATGGCTCGTCGGGGCGCATGACAAACCAGATCAGCAATGGCGCGCCGTTTGACATATTTTTCTCTGCGGACATCGCGTTTCCTGAAATTCTTCAACAACAGGGTCTGACTGCAACCGACCCTTCGGTGTACGCAATAGGCAGAATTGTACTGTGGAGCTCCCGGCTGGATGCCTCTGAGATGACGATTGCTGACCTGACTGATGAGCGGATCCGACGGATAGCCATTGCACAGCCTGCCCACGCACCGTATGGTCAGCGGGCTCGCGAAGCACTGCAGGCAGCTGGTATCTGGGAGCAGATTCAGCACAAACTTGTATTTGGCGAAAACATTGCACATGCGGCGCAAATGGCGGAGTCCGGGGCGGCGGATGCAGGTATTATTGCCCTGTCGCTGGCACTTTTTCCGACCATGCAAGCGCATCCATATCACCTGATTGATGACTCGGAGCATCAGCCCCTGACGCAGGGTTTTGTGATTACGCGTTACGGTGCAGGCAAGCCTGGGGTCGAACAGTTTGCCAGTTTTATGGCAACTGCGGCGGTGCATGACATCATGAAAAAATATGGTTTTGTATTGCCGGGAGATGCCGATTAATGCGTGACAGATCGTGTTTGAACTGAGCGCGGCCGACTGGCAGGCAATCAGCCTGACTTTAAAGTTGTGCCTGCTTACAACGGCGATCCTGTTGGTCATTGCTACGCCACTGGCCTGGTGGCTGGCAAGTGGTCGCTCGAAGTTGCGCGTCGCCGTGCAGGCCATAGTGGCGCTGCCACTGGTGTTGCCGCCGACAGTGCTGGGGTTTTATCTGCTGATGCTGCTGGGTCCTCGCGGGGCAATTGGCGCTACGCTTGAATCCATCGGGCTCAATCATCTGGCATTTTCGTTCCCGGGTATTCTGCTTGCCTCAGTGCTTTACTCCATGCCGTTTGCTGTGCAACCACTGCTGGAAGCTTTTAACAATCTGGGACGCCGGCCAGTGGAAGTTGCAGCATCGTTGGGGGCGGGTGTTACTGATCGTTTCTTCAGTGTGGTACTGCCGCTGTGCAAGGGGGGATTTATTGTTGCGGCGACTCTCAGCTTCGCACATACCATCGGAGAATTCGGGGTAATACTGATGCTGGGTGGCAGTATTCCCGGTGAAACAAAAGTGTTGTCTGTGCTGATTTATGATCATGCTGAAGCAATGAATTATGCGGCTGCCCATCGGCTCTCTTTGATGCTGCTGGCATTCTCCTTTGCAGTATTGTTTGTGGTTTACAGTGTAAACCGGCGCTTTGAAGTGGTGAAGCCATGAGTGTTGCGCAATGACATTGAAGGTTAGCGCACAATTCAATCGTGACGACTTCCGCTTTGATGTGGATGCGAGCTGGTCCTTGCAGGGTGTGACCGCTCTGTTCGGTCGCTCCGGGTGCGGAAAAACCAGCCTGTTACGCATCATCGCCGGTCTGGACAGAGTGGATGGTGCCAGCGTGACGTTTGCCGACGAATGCTGGCAGGCAGAGAAGCTGTTTGTGCCAATCGAGAAGCGGCGGCTTGGTCTGGTTTTTCAGGAGACCAGCCTGCTGCCGCACCTGTCGGTATATGGAAATCTGCTTTATGGTTACCAGCGCACAAACGCATCACTGCGGCGACTGCAGCCCGACGAGATTATTGGCATGCTCGAACTGCAGGATCTGTTGAGCCGTCCGACAGATCGCCTGTCAGGAGGTCAGCGGCAGCGGGTCGCACTCGGTCGGGCACTTTTATGCAGCCCGCGGCTATTGCTGCTCGATGAACCGCTGGCTGCTCTGGATACCCAGAGCCGACGCGAGATCATGCCGTTTTTGTCGCGTCTGGCAGCGGACTCTGATGTGCCGGTCGTGCTGATTACACATGCGCCTGATGAAGTGTTGCGGCTGGCGGACCGGGTTGTGTTTATGCGCAGTGGCTGTATCGATGATATCTGCTCTCTGGCGCAGGCGATGGCACATGCGGACTCGCCCCTGTTTGCTGATGACGGGCCTTCCTCTGTACTGGAGGGGTCCATAGCAGCGGTGGACGAACAGGGTCTGAGTGTTTTCACAACGCCGCAGGTCCGGTTGATCATTCAGTCAGGTGCGGTGCAAGGGGGCAAAACCCGTGTCAAGGTCATGGCGCGTGATGTCAGTGTGGCACTGGATGACCCGGTTCGCATCAGTATTCGCAATCATTTACGTGTCACAATCAATGCTGTGGAACGCCTGCCGGGTCAACGTGTGCTGCTGAATACCAGTCTGGCCGATGGCCAGATTCTGTTGATCGAGATAACTGAGTGGTCGTCCGAACAGCTGGCACTTGTTGCTGGCATGGATGTGTGGGCGCTGATCAAGTCAGTCGCCCTGGTCCGTTAGGTGGCATCGCAGCGGGCTATGCTGCCTGCTGCCGGGGAGGCGGTTCAGGCACATTTGATACATTTTTCAGCCATCGGATAGGCTTTCAGACGGTCTTCAGCGATCGGCTCTGCACAATTCGTACAGGTGCCGTAAGTTCCATTGTCCATGCGGGTCAGAGCGCGTTCGATCTCGCCGATCTCGTTGCGGGCGTCCACGGCCAGCGCCTGCAGTACTTCGTCGTTCTCCATTTCCTGGGCTTGCTCTTCGGAGTCACGACTGCGACCGGCCGCCATGTCATGCTGTATACCTTCGATTCGCTGATTCAGCTCGTCACGCAGGTCGACAAGCTGTTTTTTGAGGTCATCTGATTGCATTTTGGTTCCTTGAATTGAGATGGTCCGGCAGGTTACACCGGACGCTGCTGAAAACGCTGCTTCTTGCGATACGGGAATACATCGGCGACATACCCAGCACGTATCTTTGCCTGAAGATCCATCCAATAGTCCGGATCGTACAGCTCGCTGTGCAATTGATCAAATACATCGCGGGCGCGCCGGTTGCCGGAGAAGAATAACCGGAATTCCTCAGGGAAGATATCGTTTGGTTCGACGTGATACCAGGGTTTGCTGGCAAAGGTCTGTTCTTCGGTCACAGGTTGCGGCAAACGCCGGAAGTTGCACTCGGTCAGGGGACAGATTTCGTCATAGTCGTAGAACACAACGCGACCGTGCCGGGTGACGCCGAAGTTCTTCAGCAACATGTCACCGGGAAACAGATTGCCGGCGGCCAGTTGTTTAATGGCGTTGCCATACTCGTCCATGACATTGTACAGTTGCGCGTCAGTGCAGTTCTGGATGTACATGTTGAGCGGCACCATTTTCCGTTCGATGTAGCAGTGTCTGATCAGTAAAACGTTGCCGTTTTCCTCCAGCAGGGATGGTACTTCCTTCTTCAGTTCCGCCATCAGTTCCGCGGAGAAGCGCCGTTTGTCAAAAGCGAGATTATTGAACTCCTGAGTGTCTGCCATTCGGCCACCCCGTTCCCAGCGTTTGACCAGCGAGTAGCAATCACGGACGTGTTCACGTGTGGTGTCTTTGGGCGGGGTAAATTTTTCCTTGATCAATTTGTATACATAGTCAAAATTGTCCCGGGTAAATACCAGCATGACCATGCCTTTGATACCCGGTGCGATGACATATCTGTCATCACTGGCCAGCGTCATGTCAACAGCGCGCCGGTAGTAGACAGTTTTACTGTGCTTGGGAAAACCAATGGCACTGTACAGCTCAAAGATTTCCTTGTTGGGCATGATGCTTTTCAAAAAGCGGATGTATTCCGAGGGTGTTGACGCATCAACCATAAAATAGCTGCGGGTAAAGCTGAAGACGATACTTATGTCATCCGGGTCATGCAGCAGCGTGTCAGCATAAACCGCACCCTGCTCGTTATTGAGCAGAGGCAGTACAAAGGGCATGCTGATATCGCCTGAGACAATGCGGCCAACAAGATAGGCGGCCTTGTTGCGAAAGAACAGACTCTCGAGTGTCTCGATCCAGACATCTCCCTGACACGCGCCGAATGCGGGCAGGAATACACTGTCAATGATATTGAGAATGTATTCTGTATCACGTGTCTCATCTTCAAAGGGGATGTTGAAACCACAACTGGCAAGCACCTGACGGATTGCCGCGCGCCTGTCACCGTCAAACCTGAATCGCAGTATTACATCTTCGCCGGGAAGTGGCACAAGCTGATCAGCAGGCTCCATGACAAAGGCATGCAGATCGCGGATTTTTTCGTGGCCAAAAACAAAACAGTAGACCGAATTAAAAAATGTCTGCGTAATTTCGAAATTGCGATGCCCCTGAATAATGACTGCATATTCAGCCTTGGCAATCTTCCACAAGTCTCTGTCGCGCAGATCCTGCCCGGTAATCGCATGCGCGCTGTCGGCCACAGTTGTGACCTTCTGTTTATACAGATCCAGCCGCTGGCGCATGGCAGTCTGTATATCCTGCCAGTCGGCACGCTCAAAACGCCCCTGTGCGCCGTAGGTGATGTTTTTGTATTCCGCAAAGAAAGCGTCGAAACCATTGAGAATGGCTTTTGCCAGGCGTCTTGCAGTTTTGTTCATCAGTGTGCTGTGTTCCTCTCGCATGCCGGCAATTATCGCATGATTACTGTTTGCCAGCGTCTGTCAGTGAAACTGCTCTTCCTCGGTAGAACCTGTCAGAGCTGTCACGGACGACTTGCCACCCTGTATGACGGTGGTCACATCATCAAAATAACCGGTACCAACTTCCTGTTGATGCGATACAAAGGTGTAACCCTTGCCGGCATCGGCAAACTCCTGCTCCTGTAATTCGACATATGCAGACATGTCACGTCGGGCATAGTCGTAGGCCAGATTGAACATGCTGTTCCACATATTGTGAATGCCTGCCAGGGTAATGAACTGAAATTTGTATCCCATGGCGCTCAGTTCGCGCTGAAACCTGGCAATCGTTGCATCGTCCAGATTCTTACGCCAGTTGAATGACGGAGAGCAATTGTAGGACAGAATCTTGTCAGGGAACTCCTTCTTGATGGCTTCTGCGAAGATTCTGGCCTCTTCCAGTGATGGCGTTGCGGTTTCACACCAAAGCAGATCTGCATACGGTGCATAGGCCAGCCCACGAGAGATTGCCTGCTGTATTCCAGCTTTGGTGCGATAGAAACCTTCCGGTGAGCGATCGCCAACAATAAACGGCGCATCGTACGGATCACAATCTGAAGTAATCAGGTCGGCCGCGTTGGCGTCAGTCCGGGCCAGCACAATAGTCGGTACTCCTTCGACATCGGCTGCCAGGCGCGCAGAGATCAGTTTTTGTATGGCCTCCTGGGTGGGGACGAGCACCTTGCCGCCCATGTGGCCACATTTTTTGACCGATGCCAGCTGATCTTCAAAGTGGACGCCCGCTGCACCATTACGAATCATGTTTTTCATTAATTCATACGCATTCAGCACCCCCCCAAAACCGGCCTCAGCATCGGCAACGATTGGTGCGTAGTAGTCAATGTATCCCTTGTCCCCGGGGTTCAGGCCTTTTTTCCACTGAATCTGGTCGGCGCGTTCAAAGGCATTGTTTATTCGTCTGACGACAGCGGGCACTGAATCCGCTGCGTAAAGAGACTGATCCGGATACATGGTTTCAGACGTGTTGTTGTCTGCGGCTACCTGCCAACCGGAAAGATAGATGGCCTGCACACCGGCTTTCACCTGCTGAACCGCCTGTCCGCCAGTCAGTGCCCCCATGGCATTAACAAAGTCCTTGTCCGGTCTGAATGACGGTCTGCCGCCCTCGTTGACCAGCTGCCAGAGTTTCTCTGCCCCTCGGGTGGCAATGACGTTGTCGCGTTTGAGTGAGCCACGCAGCCGCACGACATCGTCTGCCGCATATGTGCGCGAGATGCCTTTCCAGCGCGGGTTTTCTTTCCAGTCCCTGGCGATGGCAGCTATTTCCTGATCGCGGTTGTAGTTGGCCATATTCATTCTCCTGTCGGGCGACAAATGTATTTGATGGCGGCAAGTCTAGTGAGCGCGAAACCGTTATTGAAATTTATTCTGGTGATTTTTGGTATTTTTTATATGAATACACAAAATAATAAGGATAAATTTGAGGAATTCTGTGTGGCTGCTTAGTATGCCTGCATTGATATCGTGTTCTGGTTGCCAGTTTTTGAAAGGAGAGTCTGATGAGTACTGATCGAGGAGCAATAGAAGGGTCGCCCAGGCTACAAGCGTCGCATGGACTGCAGATAAATCAGGCGTTCGCGCAGTTTGTAACAGAGGAGCTGCTGCCTGGTACCGGTATTTCCGGGGATTGGTTCTGGCAGGGGTTGGCACAGCTGATCAATGAACTGGCGCCGGTCAACCGTGCGTTGCTGCAACGCCGGGACACCCTGCAGTCCAGTATCGACAGCTGGCACCGGGAACATCACGGTGCGTCGTTTCGGTCAGGGGAATACAAGCAGTTTCTCCGGGATATTGGTTATCTGCTGCCGGAGCCTGGCGATGTAAAGATCACAACCTCTGGGGTTGATCCCGAAATAGCCCGTCTTGCGGGTCCTCAGCTGGTCGTGCCGGTCATGAATGCCCGTTATGCCCTGAATGCTGCGAATGCGCGCTGGGGGAGCCTCTACGATGCCCTGTACGGCACAGATGCCATCAGTGAGGAAGAAGGGGCGGGGCGCAGTGATATTTACAATGCGGTCCGCGGCAGCAAGGTCATTCAGTTCGGGCGTGAGTTTCTGGACCGTTATGTACCTCTGGCGCAGGGCAGTCACATTCAGGCAAAGCAATACCTGATAGCCGGCGGTGTGCTTCAGGTGCAACTCATGTCGGGAGAGCGATGCTCATTGCGAGATCCGGCGCAGTTTGTGGGCTACTGCGGGACGGTAAAAAAACCAACCAGTATCCTGCTGCAACATCACGGATTGCATATTGAGCTACAGATCGACCCCGGCCACCCGATTGGCATTCAGGACCCGGCAGGGGTAAAGGACATTGTATTGGAGGCCGCGCTGACCACCATACAGGACTGCGAAGATTCGGTGGCTGCGGTGGATGCGGAAGACAAGGTACTTGTGTATCGCAACTGGCTTGGTTTAATGAAAGCAGATCTGCAGGAAAGTTTTCACAAAGGCACGCAGACACTGACGCGTGAACTGGCACCGGACCGTGAGTATATCTCGCCGGATGGCGCTGCTCTGACCCTGCCCGGTCGCAGCCTGATGCTGGTTCGTAATGTCGGGCATTTGATGACAACAGATACCATACGTGATGCTGAGGGACGTGAAATCCCCGAAGGTATCCTTGACGGTTTGGTGACTGTGACAGCCGCTCTGCACGATATAAACGGTACCGGGAGGCTACGCAATTCGCGTACCGGCAGTGTCTATATCGTCAAGCCCAAAATGCACGGGCCGGAGGAAGTGGCGTTCAGCAATACCCTGTTTACCCGTATCGAGGAAATCCTCGGTTTGCCAGTCAATACCATCAAGATGGGAATCATGGACGAGGAACGCCGCACCAGCGTGAATCTGCAGGCGTGTATCAAAGAAGCACGTGACCGTCTGATCTTTATCAATACAGGATTTCTGGATCGCACCGGTGATGAAATCCATACCAGTATGGAAATGGGTCCATTTGTACGCAAAGCCGACATGAAACAGCAGGTATGGATAAAAGCCTACGAGGACCGGAACGTGGATACTGGTCTGGCCTGCGGTCTGGCGGGCAAGGCACAAATCGGCAAAGGCATGTGGGCAATGCCTGATGAAATGGCCGCCATGCTGCGTGACAAGGTTGCCCATCCTCTGGCAGGCGCCAACTGCGCCTGGGTGCCGTCGCCGACTGCGGCAACCCTGCACGCCATTCACTATCACGCCGTCAATGTGGCTGAGGTGCAGGCCGGTCTGAGCGGGCGTGCGACAGCGACTCTGGATGACCTGCTGACCGTACCGGTTGTCGCGAACAGCAGCTGGACGGCAGAGCAGATACAGCAGGAGCTGGACAATAATGCGCAGAGCCTGCTCGGCTATGTTGTGCGCTGGATAGATATGGGAATTGGTTGTTCCAAAGTGCCGGACATTCATGATGTCGGGCTGATGGAGGATCGGGCGACATTGCGAATAGCCAGTCAACACATGGGTAACTGGTTGCGGCATGGTGTCTGCACGAGGTCGCAGGTGGATGCCACGCTGCGGCGTATGGCCGCCATTGTTGATCAGCAGAATGCCGCAGATCCCGCCTACCGGCCAATGTCCGTTGACTTCGAGCACAGTATTGCGTTCCGGGCAGCGTGTGATCTGGTATTTACGGCCTGCCAGCAACCGAACGGATACACTGAACCGGTTCTGCATTTGCGTCGTAAACAGTTCAAGGCAATCAATGCGTAATCGCTGACTGTTGCTGCAAGAGGAAGGTTAAATTTGGCCTGACAGCTACAACATCCTGCTGTCAGGCATTTTTTTGCCTAAACGCTAACCGGAATTCTCGCACCGGATTGTCATCGTTTCGTCACGCCATCTTAATCTCTTCGTTACAAAACTACCGTAAACTGCAATTCCATCATACCTTGAGAAGAGGATAGGCTGATGGGCAAGCGTACTCATTATCGAACAGTTTTTTTGTCTGATATTCATCTGGGTTACCGGGATTGCAAGGCTGAATTTCTGCTCGACTTTCTGCAGAACAGCCAGATAGATCAGGTTTATCTGATCGGCGACATTATCGATATGTGGGCGCTGAGCCGTCAATTTCTATGGCCGGACAGTCATAATCGATTGCTGCACCGGTTGATGAGTTTGCCGGGCGAGGGTACACGCGTTATTTATCTGCCTGGCAATCATGACGAACCGGCTCAACGCTATGATGGCATGGCGCTGGGGGATATTGAAATACACCGGGAGTATATTCATACCCTGGCCAATGGCGACAAACTGCTTCTGTTGCACGGCGATCAATTTGACCAGGAGGTCTGTTTTGGCCCGGTTCACGCCTGGATCGGTGACAAGGGCTACCAGTTGCTGCTGTTCGTCAATCGCTGGTACAACCGCTATCGTGTGCTGCGCGGACATGCTTACTGGTCGCTGGCGGGTTACATCAAGAACCGGGTCAGTGGTGCGAGTGATGCGATTGCACGGTATCGTCAGATCGCGTGCCGGTATGCGCAGGAGCGCGGCGTCGACGGTATTGTCTGCGGCCACATTCATCATCCGGAAATTACGCAGGTGGATGATGTGCTGTATTGCAATGACGGGGACTGGGTAGAGAACTGCTCAGCCCTGACTGAAGACCATCAGGGGAATCTGGCGCTGGTTTACTGGGCGCAGACCAACAACCTGACAGAGCTGTATCCGGTTCCGGCGACCTTGCCGGTTATCCGCAAACAAAAGGCTGCCTGACTTATTCAGAAGTACCTTAGAGTTATGGTGCATTAAAATGATTGTTGTTGATGAGATGTTACAGCAACGATTCCCACGCCTGAATGAGAAACCGTGGTTATCAAGACCATTGGGTATTCTGTTGAGATGGTTGCTGCACGAACGCGAGTTTCAGGACTTTGCTGCGCGCTATCCGCATCTGACAGGGCAGGACTTTGTCGAACAGGTGCTGGATTATTTTGAATTCAGCTACTCGGTCAGGGATACCGAGCGCGAACGCATTCCATCTGAAGGTCGTGTGGTAATTATCGCCAATCATCCGATCGGATCACTGGACGGCCTGGTACTTATCAAACTTGTCAGTGAAATTCGTCCGGATGTAAAAGTAGTCGCCAACGAATTGCTGATGGCGGTAAAGCCACTGCATGATTTGCTGCTGCCGGTGAACAATATGGGGGGGCGTACAGCAAGGGAGAACCTCAGGAATATTCACAAGCATCTGACAAATGAGGGAGCCCTGATCATCTTTCCGGCGGGCGAAGTGTCGCGTTTGCGGCCTCAGGGTGTGCGCGATACAAAATGGCAGGATGGATTTTTGCGCATAGCCAACCGTACTGCATCACCAATCGTTCCTGTTCATCTTGACGGCAGAAATTCACCCATTTTTTATAGCCTGTCGATGCTGTACAAACCCATGTCGACGTTGCTGCTGGTGACTGAAATGTTCCGGCAGCGGGAGCGACATCTGCCGGTGCGTATCGGCGAGCTGATCCCGTGTGAGTCCTGGCAGTCTGCGGGCCTGGCCAGCAAGCAGACAGTTAAACTGTTCAGGAAACATCTCTATCGTGTAGCCAGCAAGGGTGATCCTGTATTCAAGACGCGCCATGCCATAGCCTTGCCGGAAAATCGTCGTGAACTCAGTCGGTGTCTGCAGGAAAGTTCCGAGCGACTGGGCGAAACCGGTGACGGGAAAATCATCTATCTTCACAGACACCAGCACTGTTCGCCCGTACTCAGGGAGCTTGGCAGATTAAGGGAGATTTCGTTCCGGGCTGTGGGTGAGGGAACCAATCAACGTCGTGACATTGATGTGTACGACAGTCACTACTTCCACCTGATACTCTGGGATGCGGAGAAGCTGGAGATTGCTGGTGCATACCGGCTTGGTGATGCGCGCAGGCTTCGTGGGTCCGCACCAGGTCTTTATACCGCAACGCTGTTTGACTACAGTCCTGCGATGGAACCCTACCTTGAGCAGGGTCTGGAGCTTGGGCGAGGATTTGTGCAACCAAAATACTGGGGCAAGCGAAGTCTGGAATACCTGTGGTATGGCATCGGGGCGTTCCTGCAACGTTATCCTGGTTATCGCTACCTGTTTGGTCCGGTCAGCATCAGTGGTTCACTGCCCCCGGCAGCACGCAGTGTGCTGGTTGGTTTTTATGGCCTCTATTTTCCCCCAACGGAGCATCTTGCGACTGCCAGTCATCCCTATATAGACACCCAGCCCGAAAGCGCACTGTCACCCGACCAGCTGTTTTGCGGAAATGACTACAGTGCGGATTTTAAAGTGCTCAAACGTGTGCTCGCGGATATCGGCGTAACGGTGCCAACGCTTTACAAACAATACTCGGAATTGTGTAAGCCGGGCGGTGTCCAGTTTCTTGCCTTTGGTGTTGATCCTGCGTTCAATAACTGTATTGATGGACTGATCATGGTGGACACCTGCCGGTTGCGTGAGCATCGCCGACAACGATATATGACAGGTTTCCTGCCGGACAGGCAGCCTGACAACTTGATGCCCGCTGGATATTGCGAATGACATGATCGATAATAATGCATGGAAATATCTTTCGTGCGACTATTTATCTGATGAATCTTTCCCGGATCGACCTCAACCTGCTGGTGTATCTGGACGCGTTGCTCAGAGAGCAGAACGTGACCCGTGCAGCGGAACAACTGGGTATCACACAACCCGCGCTGAGTAATGGCTTGAGGCGCTTGCGCGAATTGTTCAATGATCCATTGCTGGTCCGCACCAGTGAGGGCATGACGCCCACTGAGCGGGCACAGGAGTTGCAGCCCCAGGTGAGACAGATTCTGGCGGCGGTCGAGCAGGCAGTGGCGCCGTCAGACAGGTTTGATGCTGCCAGCAGTCAGCGTGTATTCCGCATTATGGCCAGTGATTATGCCGAGTCGACGCTGGTGGTGCCGCTGCTGGCGCGGCTGCGGGAACTTGCCGGGGATATCTGTCTTGATGTGCTGACGCCCAGCGATGTCAGTATTCAGGATCTGGAGCAGGGCAAGGTGGATATGGCAATCAATCGTTTCGATCGTCTGCCACAGGGGTTTCATCAGACCAGTTTGTGGCACGACAGCTTCTCCTGCCTGTTAAGCCGGGACAACCCGCTGGTGTCGAAATTTGATCTGGAAGGCTATCTTTCCGCGTCACATATCTGGGTCAGTAAAACCGGCATGGGCATCGGGCGAGGCATGAGCAGACGTGACGGGCAGCGCATGGGCTGGGTGGATGAAGCGTTGGCGCAGATGGGGCGAGAGCGGCGCATCCGCGTATTTACCAGGCATTACCAGGTGGCGGCATTGCTGGCGAACCAGCCTGATCTGGTCGCCACCCTGCCGACTCAGCTGGCGAGACTGCATGGCAGTAATCCGATGCTGGCCGTTTTCCGACCGCCGTTTATGATAATACCGATTGAATTACAGATGGCCTGGAGTCCATTATTGCAGCATGATGCAGGTCATACCTGGCTGCGCAAACGTATTGTGGAGACTGCGCGGGACATTGCCGGGTCCGGAGTATGACAATTCGTCACAGACGCCGGATTGCGGGCACAGGCTGCAGCTGGCAAAGTGATAGTTATATCAACAGGAGGAATCCGAGATGAGCAGGCATGAACACTTCGATATCGTGATTGTGGGCGCGGGTGCGGGTGGCATTTCAGTTGCTGCCAGTCTGCTGAAGCGCAAGCCGGACCTTAAAGTTGCTCTGGTAGACAAAGCGGAAAAGCATTATTACCAGCCCGGCTGGACACTGGTGGGGCGCGGCATTTTTACACCCCAGCAGACAGAAAGAAGCATGGCTTCCCTGATTCCGGGCGCAGCCACCTGGGTCAAGGCTGCAGTAACCACCTTCGATCCGGACAATAATCAGGTGGCGCTTGATGACGGTGGACAATTAACCTACGACCGACTGGTCGTGGCGCCCGGGCTGAAGCTCAACTGGGAAGGCGTTGAAGGCCTGGCCGAGACGCTGGGTCGCAATGGTGTGACATCAAATTACCGCTTTGATCTGGCGCCCTATACATGGAAACTGGTCAATGAGCTTAAATCGGGCAAGGCAATATTTACCCAGCCGCCAATGCCGATCAAGTGCGCCGGGGCTCCGCAGAAAGCGATGTATTTGTCGGGTGACCACTGGCATCGCCAGGGCCTGACCGGGAAAGTGGATATTCAGTTCTATAACGCCGGTGCGGTGTTGTTTGGTGTGGCCGACTATGTGCCGGCGCTGATGGAATACGTAGAACGTTATCAGGCAGGCCTCAATTTTAATCACAATCTGGTGAAAATCGATGGCGATACCCGACGGGCGTGGTTTGTCAAAACAGATTCAGAAGGCAACAAGGAAACGGTCGAAGCCGAGTTTGACATGATCCACGTTTGCCCGCCTCAGCAGGCGCCTGATTTTATCCGCAACAGCCCGCTGGCTGACACTGCCGGCTGGGTTGATGTTGATCAGGAAACACTGAAACACAAGCGTTATGCCAATATCTGGTCGCTGGGTGATGCCATGAATGCACCGAACGCCAAGACAGCTGCGGCGGCGCGCAAACAGGCGCCTATCGTGGCTTCCAATGTATTGTCAGATATGGGTGTTGTTGACGGTATTGCCCGTTACAACGGCTATGGCTCCTGCCCCTTGACGGTCGAACAGGGTAAAATAGTTCTGGCTGAGTTCGGATACGGTGGCAAATTGCTGCCCAGTATGCCGACCTGGCTTATCAATGGTACCCGCCCGACGCGCGCCGCCTGGATCCTGAAAAAAGATTTCCTGCCCTGGCTGTACTGGAACGGTATGTTAAAAGGGCGTGAATGGCTGGTTGCACCGGACGTGGTGTAAGAATTTAATTGAGCATGGAGTAAGTTATGAAGGCAAAGCAAGTGACTGACGATTTCGCCGTTGCGGAACAGTTGACCGCAGATGACGTGGACATGATGGCAGCTGCCGGATTCAAGACAATAATCTGTAATCGTCCCGACGGTGAAAGTCATGGTCAGCCATTGCGTGCCGAGATTCAGGCTGTTGCCGAGGATCACGGTATCGAGTTCAGGTATATACCCGTCGTATCAGGACAGTTGAGCCTGGAAGACATCGCTGCCTTTACCGAAGCGCTTGATGAGGCTCCCCGGCCGATACTGGCATATTGCCGAAGCGGCACCCGTTCCATTCAACTGTGGGGGCTGGCAACCGGGCTTAAGGGTATGCCTGCTGAGGAAATAGTCAGCCGTGGTGCTGAAGCTGGTTATGATCTGGGCGGGGTGGCCGGCTGGCTGGCACAGCAGCAGTAGGGACATTGATTCGGAATACAGCCATGCTGAAAAAATATCTGCCAATACTGGGTTGGGCGCGCACCTACAGCGCGGCACAGTTTTCTGACGACATACTGGCATCCATCATCGTCATGGTAATGCTGGTGCCCCAGTCGCTGGCCTATGCCATGCTGGCGGGTTTGCCGCCGGAAATGGGGCTTTACGCCAGCATCCTGCCATTGATGGTCTACACCTTGTTTGGCACCAGCAGAGCACTGTCTGTAGGCCCGGTTGCGGTTGTGTCTCTGATGACAGCGGCAGCTGTGGCGAGGCTGGAGTTTGCCGACCCGGCACAGGTCATTGCCGCGGCCACATTACTGGCATTGATGTCAGGGTCATTTCTGGTTCTGCTGGGCGTCCTGCGGCTGGGTTTTCTGGCCAATTTCCTGTCCCATCCGGTAATCGCCGGTTTTATCACGGCGTCAGGCGTGATTATTGCGCTCGGTCAACTGCCCGGGATATTGGGAATCAGTGCCAGCGGGCAAACATTGCTGCAACTGGTGCCGGCAATTTTCAATGGACTGGCTGAATCGCTGGATAATCTGAACTGGCCGACAATTATTGTTGGTGTAGGGACACTAATTTACCTGTTCTGGGCACGGTCCGGGTTGGCCAGATTGTTGCGACGATTCGGTATGGGGGAGAGATCATCCATTATTACTGCGCGTCTGAGCCCAATCGTTGCGGTGTTGGCAACCGGGTTTGCCGCCTGGTCCCTTAATCTGGGTGAGCGCGGCCTGCAACTGGTAGGTGGGGTACCTGCCGGGTTGCCCGGGCTGGTGTTGCCGGGTTTTACGCCTGACCTGTGGTCGGCACTGGCGGGATCTGCCGCACTGATCGCCATTCTGGCATTTGTTGAGTCGGTCTCGGTTGCCCAGGGGCTTGCGGCCAAAAAGCGCGAACGCATTGACCCCGATCAGGAGTTGATTGGTCTGGGAGCCGCCAATATGGCATCCTCCTTTGCCGGCGGATTTCCCGTCGCCGGAGGATTTGCACGCTCCGTGGTCAATTTTGATGCGGGTGCCGCAACGCCCGCAGCCGGATTTTTTGCCGCCTTGCTGATGGCGCTGGCAACCTTTGTGCTGATGCCCCTGCTGGCCTGGCTACCCAAGGCCACACTGTCTGCGACCATTATTGTAGCGGTGTGGTCACTGGTTGATTTCAGTATTCTGAAAAAAGCCTGGGACTACTCCAAAGCAGATTTTCTGGCGGTCTCGGCGACAATTGTGCTGACCTTGCTGGAGGGTGTGGAGTCAGGTGTGGCTGCCGGTATTCTGGTTTCCATCCTGGTGCATCTGTATAAAAGCTCACGCCCGCATGTGGCGATTGTGGGTGAGGTGCCGGGAACCGAGCACTTTCGCAACGTGCTGCGGCACAAGGTCATTACGCATGAGCATATTCTTTCATTGCGGGTGGACGAAAGCCTGTATTTTGCCAATACACGCTATCTGGAGGATCTGATTTACAAGGAAGTATCGGAACGACCTGCATTAAAACATGTGATTCTGATGTGCAGCGCTGTGAACGAGATAGACCTCAGTGCGCTGGAGTCGCTCGAAGCAGTCAATAAGCGCCTGGGTGATAACGGTGTCAGTCTGAATCTGTCTGAGGTAAAGGGGCCGGTGATGGATGCGCTGCAGAAGTCGCATTTTCTCACCGAGCTGACAGGGAAGGTGTATCTGAGTCAGCATCAGGCATTTAACGATCTGGTTGACCTGACTGCCTAGGCCGGTCAACCAGAACGTGTTGTCAATGCAGGCTCAGCGCTCGATGGCGATAGCAACGCCCTGGCCACCGCCGATACAGAGGGTTGCCAGTCCCTTGTGCACATCGCGCCGGATCATTTCATGGATGAGTGTAACCAGGACGCGACATCCTGAAGCGCCGATCGGATGGCCCAGCGCAATAGCACCACCGTTGACATTGACGTTGGCCATGTCCCACTGCAACTCCCGGCCGACCGCAATTGATTGCGCCGCAAATGCCTCGTTAGCCTCTATCAGATCCACCTCGTCCAGAGACCAGCCAGCCTTGTCCAGACATCGCCGTGTGGCAGATACGGGGCCAATACCCATGATTTTTGGATCAACACCTGCATTGGCCCAGGCTTTGATTCTGACCAGTGGTGTCAATCCGTTCTGCTCTGCAATTTTCTGACTGCAGACTACAACCGCCGCTGCGCCGTCGTTCAGACCTGACGCGTTGCCCGCAGTGACTGTGCCATCTTTTTTAAACACTGTTGGCAGGCGCGCCAGCGTTTCAGGAGACGTTCCTGGTCTGGGTCCCTGATCGGTATCCACCAGCACGGCAGGCCCCTTGCGCGGTGTTACGCTAATTGGCAGAATTTCATCCACAAAGCGGCCTGCTTCCATTGCCGTTGCGGCCTTCTGTTGCGAAAGTGCTGCAAACGCATCCTGTTCTTCACGGGTGATGTTGTATTTTTCAGCCAGGTTCTCGGCGGTAACACCCATGTGGTAGTGATTGAATGCATCCCAAAGGCCATCATGCAGCATGGTGTCTATGGCGTGCCAATGCCCCATTTTCTGCCCTGTTCGCGAGTTGGGTAATACGTGCGCTGACTGGCTCATGTTTTCCATGCCACCGGCGACCAGCATACCTGCATCGCCCGCCAGGATAGCCTGTGCGGCCAGGTGCACGGCCTTCAGGCCGGAGCCGCAAACCTTGTTGATGGTCATGGCGGGTGTTTCGAAACCCAGTCCGGCATGAACACTGGCCTGACGGGCAGTATTTTGCCCGCAGCCGGCGGTCAGCACGTGACCAAGAATGACTTCGTCTATCAGTTCCGGTTTGATGCCTGCGCGGTGTAGCAGGTCCCGGATTACCTGTGCACCCAGTTCGGTGGCGGGAACGCCGGCCAGATTGCCATGAAAAGTGCCTATAGGGCTGCGCCCGGCAGCTACAATAACAACATCCTGCATAATAATTTACCTGTTTGCCCGGTGTTCTATCAGATTGTCGACGACTGACGGATCCGCCAGTGTTGTGGTGTCACCAAGATGCTCTGTTTCATTGGCGGCAATTTTTCGCAGTATCCGGCGCATGATTTTGCCTGATCGGGTTTTGGGCAGTCCCGGTGCAAATTGAATGATGTCAGGTTTGGCAAATGCACCGATTTCATCGGCCACAAACTGTATCAGTTCCTTGCGAAGTTCTTCTGATTCTGCCTCGCTGGTCATCAGCGTGACATAGGCATAAACAGCGTTGCCCTTGATATCGTGAGGGAAACCTACCACAGCGGCTTCGGCCACCTTGGGATGCAGTACCAGGGCGCTTTCCAGTTCAGCCGTGCCCAGCCGGTGTCCGGATACATTGATGACATCATCCACGCGACCAATGATCCAGAAGTAACCATCCTTGTCTCGTCGTGCGCTGTCGCCGGTAAAATAATAACCAGGGTAGGCTTTGAAGTAAGTATCTACACAGCGTTGATGGTCACCAAAAACGGTACGTATTTGTGCCGGCCAGCTCTGAGTAATGACCAGATTGCCCTTGCCGGGGCCTTCAATGATATTGCCGTGTGCATCCAGCAGTTCCGGTTTGATACCAAAAAATGGCAGCGTTGCCGACCCCGGTTTGAGATCGGTTACACCTGCCAGCGGACTGATCATGGTTGAGCCGGTTTCAGTCTGCCACCAGGTATCTACAATGGGGCAGCGTTTTTCACCAACAACGTTGTAATACCATTCCCACGCCTCCGGGTTGATGGGTTCACCTACAGAACCCAGCAGCCGCAGTGAGGCGCGTGAGGTACTTTTTACCGGATCATCGCCCAGGCTCATCAATGCCCGTAGCGCCGTCGGTGCAGTGTAGAATATATTCACCTTGTGCTTGTCGATCACCTGCCAGAAGCGTGACGCATCGGGGTAGGTTGGAACTCCCTCAAACATAAGTGAGGTGGCACCATTGCAAAGTGGTCCGTAGACGATATAACTGTGTCCGGTTACCCAGCCGACATCGGCACTGCACCAGAACACTTCGCCTTCGTGGTAGTCAAAAATGTATTTGAAGGTCATTGTCGCCTGTAGCAGATAACCGGCAGTGCTGTGCAACACGCCTTTTGGTTTGCCGGTAGAGCCGGAGGTGTACAGAATAAACAGAGGATCTTCGGCATCCATTACTTCCGCAGGACATTGATCATCCACCAGCCCGGTCGCTTCGTGGTACCAGACATCGCGACCTTCAGACCAGGCTACATCGGCATCAGTGTGCCTGACCACAATCACGCTTTGCACATCGGGGCATTGTTGCAGAGCTTTGTCGACATTGTTTTTCAGTGGAATGATCTTGCCACCGCGTACGCCCTGATTGGCGGTAATCACGGTGCGGCAATCAGAATCCTGAATGCGGTCCCGGATGGCATCAGGTGAGAACCCGCCGAATACGACTGAATGAATGGCGCCGATCCGTGCGCATGCAAGCATGGCGTAGGCCGCTTCGGGAATCATGGGCATATAGATACAGACCCGGTCTCCCTTTTTAACACCACGCTGTTTTAACACGTTGGCCAGTCTGCAGACAGCCCGATGCAGATCCTGGTAAGTGATATGCAGATTGGTGTCAGGCTCATCGCCCTCCCAGATAAAAGCCGTTTGATCAGCACGCTGAGGAAGATGCCTGTCGATGCAGTTCCAGCATACATTCAACTTGGCATCCTTGAACCATTTTACATCGGCATTGCGGAACTCACCCTCGTAAACGGTAGACCAGGGTTGAAAGAACCCCAGAAACTGATTGGCCTGTTCAGCCCAGAATTCCGCTGGCTGCTCGATCGATTGTTGATACATGCGCTGGTAACCAGCCTTGTCGATGAGGCTGTGAGCGGCCTGGGAAGGCTCTACCGGATAAATTTTTTCATGCGACATGTTGTTCTCCTTCGGGTCGATTACAATTCGATCTCTATGTTATCTATCAGCCGGGTACTGCCGACAAAGGCAGCCAGCAGGATTACCAGTCGGTGCGTGGACTTTTCTTCGGCCCCGGGCCCGGACGGGTCTGCGGGTTCAAGCGTCAATGCGTCGCAGATGGTGAAATAGTCCGGTTTGATACCAGCTTCACGGAAATTCGCACAGGCCGCTTTCTCGAGTTCCCGGAAATTGCGACTGCCCTGGCGGATGGCTGCTGCGGTCTCGCGCAGGGTTCTGCTCAGCACAAGCGCGGTGTTCTTTTCCGCTGTGCTCAGATAACCATTACGTGAACTTAATGCCAGGCCTTGTCCGTCACGTTCGGTCGCAACGCCGGTAAGCCGAATATCAAAACATAAATCCTCGGTCATTTTGCGGATGACCTGGAACTGTTGATAATCTTTTAGGCCAAAAATTGCGTGATCCGGCTGCACCAGGTTGAACAGTTTGCACACGACAGTGGCTACACCGTCAAAATGGCCAGGGCGGCTGGCGCCGCAATGGCGTTCAGAAATGCCCGGTACACTTACAACGGTATGCTGTTCAAGTCCATTGGGATAAATTTCGGACACCGGTGGGGTGAACAGATAGTGACAACCGGCCTCCGTCAGCTTATCTATGTCGGCGACGGGGGTACGCGGGTAGGTGTCAAGATCTTCGTGACGGCCGAATTGCAACGGGTTGACAAAGATGGTTGCGACAACAATATCCGCGAGTGTCACGGCGGTACTTACCAGTTTTATATGCCCGGCATGCAGATTCCCCATGGTAGGGACAACGGCGATGGTTTTGCCGGCCATGCGCTGGGCGGTCAATGCCAGCCTGAGTTCTTTAGTGGTATGACAGATATCCATGAATCGGTTTCCTGCGCTCAGTCGAAGCAATGCTCTGGAGCAGGGAACGCGCCACTTTTGACATCATCGGCATAGCGCTTGATTGCGCCGGCAATCCCATTGCCGGATTCTGCCAGAAAGTTTTTGACGAATTTTGGATTTATCGGGGATACGCCAAGCAGGTCATGCAATACCAATACCTGACCTGTGGTGTGGGGGCCTGCGCCAATGCCGATCACCGGGATATCCAGCGATTCGGTAATGCGCCTGGCAAGCGCAGTTGGTACACATTCAAGCAGCAGAATGCTGGCACCGGCTTCCTGTAACTGCAGCGCTTCTTTAACCATGTTTTCGGCCTGCACAGGATCCCGACCCTGCACCAGATAACCACCGATCCGATTGATGGACTGTGGCGTCAGGCCCATGTGTATGCAAACCGGAATGCCTCGTTCGGCAAGCAGTCGTGTGGAGCTGGCCAGCCAGGCGCCACCTTCCAGTTTTACCATTTCAGCGCCGGCCCGCATCAGCGCCGCTGCATTCTCCAGCGTCTCGGTTTCGGACGAATAACTCATAAACGGCATATCTGCCATCAAAAAAGCCCGGGTGTTGCCACGTTTAACGCACTCCACATGATAAACCATGTCTGCCATGGTGACGGGGAGCGTGTTGTCATGCCCCTGCAGTACCATGCCCAGGGAATCCCCTACCAGGATGACCTCCACGCCTGCATCGTTCAGCAAACCTGCAAAACAGGCATCGTAGGCAGTCAGACAGGCAAATTTGTTGCCTTCGGCATGTATTTTGTTCAATGTGCTGAGCGTGATGTGACGCTGTGCGGATTGTGAACTCATGATGAACCCCTCCGGATATCAGCTTAGCGTGACCTTCGGGTCACAGCAAGGTGGGTTTTGGGTTGAAATAATGGGTTCCCTGGGGGGAGTTCTCGATCCTGGCAACCAGCTGATTGTAGTCTTCGTCGCGACCGACCAGATCCAGGTCAGTACAGTTGACGATCAGTAGCGGAGACCGGTCGTAGTAGTGAAAAAATGTTGTGTAGGCGTCGTTGAGGCGGTTCAGATAATCGGCTTCAATGGCTTGCTCGGCGGCGATGCCGCGCTTCTGAATCCGGCTCAGCAATACGTTGGTGGGCGCCTGCAGGTAGATGACCAGATCGGGGTGTGGCGCGTCTATGGTCAGGTGCTGATATACCGTCTGATATAGCCTGAATTCGTCAGGATCCAGGTTCTGCCGGGCAAACAGCATGTCCTTGTCGATGAGGAAATCAGCGACCCGCACCGGTTCGAACAGATCGTCCTGTTTCAGTGCCTGCAGCTGCTGAGAGCGCTGGAACAGAAAGAACAGCTGGGTAGCGAGTGCATGCTGCTGTGGACTGCGATAGAAGCGCTCCAGAAACGGGTTGTCTTCCGGTTTCTCCAGCACGATGTCATAGTTGAAGGTTTCGGCCAGCCGCTTGGCAAGACTGGTTTTACCTACACCAATCGGCCCTTCAATAGCGATATAGCGGGGCAATGAGCGCATCAGTCCACTGATTCCGGTTTGCGAGGTTTACGACGCCTTTTGCGGGCAGGCCTGGCTGCCTGCAAGGCCTCAATCATGGTTTCCTGCCCGGCCCTGTCACCAGCCTGGAATTGTGTCCACCAGGTGCCGGTGCCGCCCGTATTCTCGCCAGCAGCTTCACGCAGCAGGAGGAAGTCGTAAGCAGCGCGAAAACGCGGGTGAGCGATCAGGCTCTCCACGTTTTTGCGGCTGCGCGGTGTCAGCCGCCACTGTAATTCCCACATTTCCCGCATCATGGCTGTGAAACGTTTGGGGATAGCCGTGTATTGCAATTGTTCTGAAATAACATCAGATGCGGCCTGATGTACCAGCGGCATGGATGGGCTCCCGGATCCTGACGCATCGCGAAGTGTCTGCTGCAGCGCCGGCCAGAGCAACGCTGCATACAGAAAGGCTGGCGTGACGGATTTGCCTTGTGCCAGGCGCTGATCAGTATTCTGGAACGCGAGCCGGACCAGTTTGCTCTCCGGGGAAGCCGGGTCCTGTATGCAGTCCAGAGTCGGTTTGAACAGGTAGTCAGCGACCCGGTAGCGGCAAAGCATGTCAAATGTGGCTTCAGCCTTGCCGGTTGTGAACAGTTTTACTGTTTCATCAAACAGGCGGGCCGATGAAATCGATTCCAGCAGGCTGGCTACCTCTTGCAGTGGCGCTTCGGTCGCAGGTTCGATAGTAAAATCGAGCTTGGCGGCCAGGCGGATGGCGCGCAGTATTCTGACGGGATCTTCGCGGTAGCGGGTATCAGGGTCGCCAATCATGCGGATAAGACGCTTTTCAATGTCCGGCAACCCGTTGACGAAATCAAGCAGGAGAAAATCCCGGGTGGTGTAATACAGGGCATTGACGGTGAAGTCCCGGCGCATCGCATCTTCATTGATGCTGCCGTACACGTTATCGCGCAAAATCATGCCGCTTGATGAATGCGCCGAGTCCAGATCGCGAATATGGCGACGGGACGCGCCTTCGTCCACCTCGGTTTCGATATCATGATGGGCGCGGAAAGTGGTCACCTCTATGATTTCGCGGCCAAACCTGACGTGAACAATCTTGAAGCGGCGACCGACTACTCTGGAGTTCCGGAACAATTCCTTGACTTGTTCAGGGGTAGCATCGGTGGAGATGTCAAAGTCCTTTGGGTGGCCGCCCAGCAACAGATCGCGTACGCCGCCACCAACAAGGAATGCCTGATGTCCGGCATCGTTAAGTCGGTAAAGAACCTTTAATGCGCTGGGAGAAATATCCTTGCGCGAGATGCTGTGATCTTCTCGCTGAATAACACTGACGTTGCGCAGATCCAGTCCGGGCAGACCCGAACTGCGGCTGGTCCGGCCAGTCTTTGACGCACGACGCGGTTTTTTAACGGTGCGGACAATATCGGCCTGGCTGTGGTTATGGCTTTCCACGGCGTCCGGTTTGCCAAAAAACATACGGGCAAGCTTTTTTAACATTAGAGTTTCAGTGTCCGTTCACGAAGTATTCCTGGCTCTGGTTTCCGCCTCCGGTTACCGAACCCGGTTTTCGGCCGTCTGTCATGATCCCGGAAAGTCGTGTTTTGCCTACATACAAACAACGCAATCGTACCAGCAGAATACCTGGAAGCGCCAATAATACACTGAAGTGATGGAAGAGTGCAGGGTGAAATGCTCTGGGGGGCGACTCGACCCCCCCGCAAGGAAGGTATTTAGTTATTTTTATTGTTGTTATTTCTTGTTGTTCTTGTTCATAAGGCACAACTCAGTGCCAGTCTGGTCACAGTGCCTGCAAACGTCGGGAGATCCCGATCACTATGCTTGCCTGTCTGATTATTATTTTTATTTTGCACCAACGTGGGATGCCATTTTTATTATTTTTCTAGTCTTTATTATTTTTATTGTTGTCTGATGTTGTTTTTATTGTCTGTTTTTATTCTTATTGCTCGTATATAGAGCATTATTCGTGCCAGTATATTGAAGTATTGTAAAAACAACAGGTTATGAATTTTCTGGTCGATGAGAATTTGGTTTTGAGGTGCAAGTGTTACCAAATTTCTCTTTGTTGATGGGTAGATGGGTATCGGTAACAGATTTCAGGCCTGTTTTTTCTTGCGCGGCAAGCCAAATCGCTGGCGCCGCTCCCAGAGGCATTTGCGGCTTATTCCAAGTTTTTTGGCCAATTGGGTTTCGTTCATCTGATCCTGGTGTTCGAGAACAAATTTCTGAAAATAGTCTTCCAGTGAAAGCTCTTCTGCAGCGTCATCGTCACCATCGCTGTTTATCAGTGTACGTTCGGTCAGGGGTCGGATAGTTTTTTTATTGCTAAGGTCAATTGCCAGCAGGTCAGCGCCTATCTGGTCTGTTTCAGCCAGCACCACTGCACGTTCAATTGCATTCTCGAGTTCTCTGACATTGCCGGGCCATGGATAGGTCGCGATGGCCTGGGTGGCACCGTCAGTGAAAAAGAGAATCGGGGACTTTAATCGCTTGCAGGTGCGAATCAGGATTGCATCTGCCAGTTCAAGTATGTCATTACCGCGTTCTTTTAATGGCGGCAACAGCAGGGTCATGACATTGATACGGTAATACAGGTCCTCGCGAAAATCTCCGTCTATGACCAATTGCTTCAGGTCGCGGTGGGTCGCAACGACCAGACGGACATCCACTTTGCGAGACTGAACCGAGCCTACCTTGCGGATCTCGTTTTCCTGCAGTACGCGTAACAACCGAGCCTGCGCTTCCAGTGGCAGTTCACCTATCTCATCCAGAAACAGTGTGCTGTGGTTGGCCGCTTCAACCAGACCGGTACGATTGGCAGTTGCGCCAGTAAAGGCACCTTTTTCGTGCCCGAACAATTCGGATTCGATGAGGTTTTCCGGAATGGCGGCACAGTTGACCGAGATCATCTCTGAGTCTTTGCGATCGCTGAGGCCGTGTATGGCACGTGCTACCAGCTCCTTGCCGGTACCCGACTCACCATTGATCAAGACGGTAGAATTGGTTTGTGCAACCTTGCGAATACGTCTGAACAGCTCCAGCATCTGCGGACAACTGCCGATCATGCCCGGTACCGGCTCCTCATGAGTCGCAGTGTCTGATTTGACCGGCTCTCTTTGTTTCCCGGCATTATCCTTGATTATGCGCTCGACAGTCTGCAGCATCTCCTCATGTTCAAACGGCTTGGGGATATAGTCCACCGCACCCAGCTTCATGGAGTCAATGGCGGAGCGCAGGCTGGAATAGCTGGTCATGATCAACACCGGTGATCGTGTTGCCTTGATAAGGTCGGTGCCCGGCGCTCCCGGCAAGCGTAAATCGCTGATAACAATGTCAAAGGTATCACTAGCGAGCAGTTCGAGCGCCTCCTTGACAGAGCCGGCTTCGCTGACCAGATAGCCGTGACGTTCCAGGAGGCGCCGGAGCGCGGTCCGGATAACCTGTTCATCTTCTACAACCAGAACTTTGTACTGTGCCGTCATTGTGATACTCGGTTTGAAGCGTGCTCGACATCATAACAGGGAAAACTGAGGATTACTCGCGTGCCCGGGTTATCCTGATTATCTGTTGCATCCATTATATCAATATGTCCGCCGAGGTTTTCAACCAGACTGTAAACCAGCGCCAGTCCCAGCCCCGTGCCTTCGCCGGGTTCTTTGGTGGTGAAGAAGGGCTCAAACACCCGGTCGCGTATCATATCGGGAATACCGGTGCCCTGATCGCTGACACTGATCTGAACGGATGCCGCAATCCGTTCGCACTGGATTCTGATGGTGCTCTCCTCCGGGCTGGCATCGCGGGCATTGTTGATAAGGTTGACCAGAATTTGCAGCAGTTGTTGTGAGTCTCCCAGAATTCTGGGGTCGTCCTCACATTCAATGGCAAAGTTCATGGACTTGCCTTTCTGGTTCAGTGACACCAGCGTTATGGCCTCCTCGATGGCCTTCGATATCTGCACGATTTCATGACGCTGGTCCGACGAGTTATGACTGCCGCTATGTGCAAAATTGACCAGCGATTGCACAATTCTGGATGTGCGGTCAGTCTGTTCGATAATCTGCCGTGCCATGGTGCGCAACTCATCATTCTGTGTTTCGTCCCTGATATTTTGCGCCAGGCACGCAATGCCTGTGACCGGATTGCCAATTTCATGCGCGACGCCAGCGGCCAGTCGGCCGATGGATGCCAGTCTCTCGCTGTGCGCCAACTCTTCTTCCAGTAGCTGGGTTTCTGTCAGATCTTCAAGCAGAACAATGACGCCATCCTGGCGAATGCTTGGACTGGTGGACTTCTCTATCACTGCCTTGTGCAGGCTAATATAGCGTTTGCTGCCGTTGACCGTAAATGTGACCTTGTGCTGGTGGGCAGAGTCTCCATCCCGAAAATTGTTGATCAATGAATACCAGGGCTCGCCAATTTCGCTCAGATGCAACCCGACCGCTTCATCGCTGGTCAGGCCGGTCAGCTCCTGCATGGCATTGTTCCACATGATAATCTGGTCGTCAGGACCAAGGGAACACACACCCAGCGGCAGATCCATCAGAATCTGGCGGTGATAGCGACGCAGGTTGTCCAGGTCCGCTGCCATGCCCGACAGGTTGCTGCGGTAGGCTTCAATCCTGTGCTCAATGGCGGCTACATCGGAGGCGCCGGGTTCACTGTTTGCCGTGTAGGGAAGAAAGCGATCAATGAGGTCGTGAGCAATGGCCGGACCCAGCAGACCTGACAGATTCGCCTCCAGCCGGCCTCTCAGTAACCGCAACGATTTAGGACGCCGATCCAGTTTGTCCATGCTCAGATCACGCAACGCCTGCATGACCTCGCGCGTAGCAGTGCGTTCTCCCAACGGTTTTGTCAGTTGACTGATAAATTCATCAGCGGAACCAGCTGTCAGGCGAGCCCGCCGCTGGCGGCGCAGGTTGTCAACAGAGCAGATGTCGGCTGAAATCTTTTCTTCATTGGTACTGCGTGTAAACACGGAAACGAATACAAACAGCAAGACATTGCTCACCAATGACAGGGCGACTATTTCGCGCGTATTCATACCGCCAAGCGTAAAGTAATTAATGCCGGTGGCCACCGGCAATACCAGAAAGACCACCCAGATCAGCGTGCCGGCCGCCACCCCCGCCATAAATCCCTTTTTATTGCCGCGTGGCCAGTAAAGCAGGGCGATAATGGCGGGCAGAAACTGCAGGCTGCCAATCAGGCCAATATTGCTGACTGCCCGAATGCTCTGACTGTCCGACGGTATGTAGTAGAACAAAAAACCGCCCCATATCAACGCAGTGATCAGTACGCGTCGTTTCCACAGCAGCCAGCGATAGATGTTTTGCCGGGCTGTCGGTTGCCAGACTGGCAGAATCAGGTGGTTCAGGCACATAGTGGACAGAGCGAGGGTGATGACTATGATAAGGCCGCTGGCGGCAGAAAGGCCGCCGAGGAACCCGATGAGCGTGAACAGGTGCGAGTCGTAGTCCATGCCCAGCGTTACGGGGTAATACTCCATCGGGGTCAGGCTGCCGGATTTGAGACCCGCCCAGAGAATCGGTAGCACAGGAAGACTCAGTAAAAGGAAAAACAGCGGCAGTCCCCAGCTGGCGACATTGAGTGCCCGAGGATGGTTGTTTTCATGAAAGGTCATGTAAAACATATGAGGTGTGGCAACGGCCGCAGTAAAAAATACCAGCACCATCACCTGAAATGTGCCCGGCGGTGCCGGTTCCTTGAGCCGCCTGAGTAACTCCGGTTGCTCATTCAGCCAGGTCTCCATGGCTGCAAAGCTCCCGAAACCCTTGTAGACAGCAAACCAGCCAATCAGCAACAGCGCCACCAGTTTGACCAGTGATTCGAAAGCGATGGTCATCACCAGACCTTCATGGCGTTCGCGCCCCGACCCTTTGCCGGTGCCAAAAAAAATCGCAAACAGCGTCATGAACAGGCAGAAAGTAATGGCCAGCACGGTTTGTGATGCGTCGGGCGCCAACAATCCCACCGTATTGGCGACAGCCTGAATCTGCAGTGACAGCAGCGGCATTACGCCAATCAGCATGATCACTGTGGTCAGCGTGCCGGCTACCGGACTGCGGTAACGGAATGCCAGCAGGTCCGCCAGAGAGCTGAGCTGATAGGTTTTAGTCAGATTGAGTATCGGGCGCAGCATCAGTGGTGATAGCAGAAATGCCATGGAAATACCGATAAACGAGGCAAGGTAACCATATCCGTCACGGAATGCATTGCCGGTAGCCGCGTAGTAGGACCAGACGCTTGCGAACACACCCAGCGACAATACGTATACCAGGGGATGCCTGACAATTTTTACGGGGATCCAGCCTCGTTCGGTAATATATGCAACAGCAAAAAGAACCAGCATGTATCCGGCTCCCAGCGTGAACAGGGTGCTTAATTCAAAGCTCATCGGAGTTCTGTTCCCGATAGGACCAGGCGGCCACGGCAATCACCAGAAAGCAAAGCAGAAACGGGCGGTACCATGCCCCATCGGCCTGCATCATCCACTCCATGCCCAGTAAAAACAGCAAATAGGTGAATACGATAACAATCAGTGTGGATGAGGGCAGATACATAGTGCGATTCCAGGTTCAGCTGAGCCGGGTTGACACGCGGATATTAGCTAACTTGGGTACCTGCTGTATATCCCAATGGCTGATCGCCCAGTGCAACTGCTCCTCGGGAGGACTTGCCCGCAAGGTCGCAGGCGGATGCTGGCCCAGGAACAGCAGTGCCTGAAAAATCGAGTCGCTGGCCTCGGATTGTGATAAAGGTCTGGCAAAATGCTGTTTGCTCAATTTTTGCCCCTGCGAATTGGTGGCGATAGGAATATGGGCATATTCGGGATGGGGCAGGCAAAGCAACTCTTGCAGGTAAAATTGCCGCGGAGTGGATTCGAGCAGGTCGTAACCCCTCACTACCCGGGTAATCTGCTGCCACGCATCATCAACCACAACGGCCAGTTGGTAGGCTGTCAGGCCATCGCGGCGGCGTACTATGAAGTCACCACAGTGTGACTGCAAATGTTGCGAGCAGGTGCCCTGTATAATGTCGTTGACGACAGTGTGGTCAGTGCTGACACGAACCCGCAGTGCATGACCGCCCATGAGTGGGGCCTGTTTGTGCCGGCAATGACCATCGTAGATACCGCCCAGTTCACGCACGCGGCGGCGCGAGCAGTCACACGGATATAACAGGCCTGCCTGATGCAGGTCCGACAGCGCCTGATGATAGGCGTCATGGCGATTGCTTTGATAGATGACCGGCCCGTCCCAGTGCAGGCCGAACGCGTCCAGAGTGCTCAGAATCTGATCAGCTGCACCAGGTGGTTCGCGATCAGGATCAAGGTCTTCCATGCGAACCAGCCACCGTCCTTTATGGGCGCGGGCATCAAGGTAACTTGCCAGCGCAGCCAGCAGGGAACCGAAATGCAGAGCACCACTGGGGGAGGGGGCAAAACGACCGGTATAGGAGCGATTGTGTTCCGGGCTAGGCGCCCCACTGCTTCTCACGGATTTCATCCAGAGTTTTGCAGTCAATGCACTTGTCGGCGGTCGGTCGGGCTTCCAGGCGGCGGATGCCTATCTCAATGCCGCATGATTCGCAGTAGCCGTAGTCGTCCTGTGCAATTTTCTCGATGGTTGAGTCAATTTTTTTGATCAGCTTGCGCTCGCGGTCTCGGGTGCGCAACTCCAGACTGAATTCCTCTTCCTGGGTTGCCCGGTCAGCAGGATCCGGATAATTTGCCGCTTCATCCTGAAGATGATGCATGGTTCTGTCTACTTCTTCCATAAGCTGGTTTCTCCAGCTGCGAAGTATAGACTTGAAGTGATCCTTCTGACTCTCATTCATGTATTCTTCACCCTTTTTCTCTTTATAGGGAGTGAAGTTTTTTAATACGGATGTGCTGTCAGTTGCAGGTGTTGCTTGCTTATTGGACATGGTTAACCAGGCCTCGTACCCTCTCGGGCTATCCGGAATTCAGCTGATGAAATGATAAACCGTTCTGACTGACAGGCCTCTCAGTAACAGCTGAATTTTGACTCTTAACAGTAGCGCGATCCTGCGCGCTTGCCAACAGAAACTAGGCCGCCACTGCCATTATGCGTTCCTGCATAAATGTGGCAATTTCGGCAAGCGCAGTAAGCTACCAGATTATTACCGTTCAGGCTACAAAAAATGTTATGTTGCCGGGCGGTTTTTTTACATGTCCATTGTGCCGCACTTTTATGACAGTGGTTTATTGACGAAGAATTTACGGTGTCTTATGACAAATGGCAGGTTTACTGCAGCGCTGCGCACCCGGGAGGTGAATCCATTCCGGGTAATGGACGTCCTGGAGCGCGCCAGGCAACTGGCTGCATCCGGCAGGGATATTATTCATCTGGAAGTTGGTGAGCCGGATTTCACTACGGCCGGCGCAATAGCGGAGGCCGGAGTACACGCTCTGCGAACAGGAAAGACAGCCTACACACCGGCAAGCGGGCTGCCTGAGCTACGTGCCCGCATCGCGGAGTTTTATCAGGATCATCATGGGGTGTCCGTCAGTCCATCCAGGATACTGATTACGCCTGGCGCCAGCGGAGCACTGGTGTTGTTGTCCAACCTGCTATTGAACCCGGGCGATAAAGTGGTCATGCCGGATCCGGCATATCCCTGCAACCGCAACTTTGTAAGTTTGCTCGGCGCTGAAGCTGTTCTTGTGCCGCCTGCTGAACCCGGCGCGGCAGCACCGTCAATCAAACAACTCGATGAGGTATATGACGAGCGGGTCAAAGGCTTGTGGCTGGCGTCACCGGCAAACCCTACCGGCGCGGTTATCAGCAGGGCGCATATGCGGCAGCTCAGCGGTTGGGCACGCGAGCGCAATGTACATTTGCTGATGGATGAAATCTATCATGGACTGGATTTTGAACGTGCACCCGCTGCAGTGAAACCGATGGGGAATCTGCCGACGGCGCTGAGCGTTGATATGGACAATTTTGTGGTTAACAGTTTTTCCAAGTATTTCGGTATGACTGGTTGGCGGGTTGGTTGGCTGATCGTGCCTGAGGATCTGGCATTTACGGCAAACATACTGGCGCAGAATTTGTTTATCGCGGCGTCGACACCGGCACAATATGCTGCGATTCGTGCATTTGATCACGATGTTGTGGCAATACTGGAGCAGCGGCGGGAAGCGTTTCGTTTACGACGTGATTTTCTGGCCAATGCACTACGCGAGCTTGGTTTTGTCCTGCCGTGGAAACCAGAAGGTGCATTTTATTGCTATGCGGATATCAGTGCGTTTGGTGATGACTGCGAAGTATTTTGTCGGACCATGCTTGAAGAGCATGGCCTGGCGATTACACCAGGCACAGATTTTGGTGTATCGGATGCGCACCGGTATGTCAGGTTTGCCTACACCTGTTCGATGCCGGATCTGGTGCGCGCCACCGAACGCATGGCGAGTGCGCTGGATAACTGGCAAGGCTGAAAGCTACAGCCGGCCCAGCACCGCTATGTGATTTTCGTCAACCATCATGAAACCATTTCCCATCTCGAAAGGAATAGCCTTTAGCGACTTGCCCCGACACGGTCCCTGTATACACATGCCATCTTCTATGTGAAACAGGGCGCCGTGCGTTGCGCACTGGATGAATACGCCATCGGGATCAAGGAACTGATCCTCCAGCCACTCCAACGGTGTACCCAGGTGTGGGCAGTAGTTGTAGTAGAGATGGAGTTGATCATCTTTTTTTACCGCAAACAGGTACTTGCCATTGATTTCAAAGCCTTTGGCGCGTCCCTCGTCGATGTCACTGTGATGGCATAGTGTGATCATAAGCAGAATCCGATGCTCCTTAACTCAGCGCTGCGGCAAAATCTGCCAGCAGGTCATTGATGTCTTCAATGCCAACAGAGAGCCGGATCATATTGTCGCAGATACCCATGGAGGCCCTGCGTTCAGCCCCCATTTCGTAAAAGATGGTGTGCGCTACAGGTATGGCCAGCGTCCGGGTGTCACCCAGATTGCTGGAGGCGATGACAAATGTCATTTTGTTAAGAAACTCAAAACAATCCACATCATCGGCCAGGTCGATACTCATGATTGCCCCGGGTCGGCGAAACAGGTCGCGGGCACGGGCATACTGGGGGTGCGATGGCAGCCCCGGGTAATACACGTGTTTTATGCGCGGATGTGCTTCGCAAAACTCGGCCAGTTGTTGAGCATTGTCGGCAGCGCGGTCCATTCGCAGTGGCAGTGTCTCGGACCCTACGGCCAGATGGTGCGCGGCTTCAGGTCCGAGAGTAGCGCCAAAGTCACGCAAGCCTTTTTTGCGAATCTGGGTGGTACCCCAGAGTTGTGGATCTCCGGTACGGTAAACTTCATTGATATTGGGATAATCCCGCCAGTCATACAGTCCGGTATCAGTCAGCATGCCTCCGAGTGCATTGCCATGCCCGCCAATGTACTTGGTTAGTGAGTTGACTATAAAGCTGGCTCCGACGGTTATCGGCCGGAACAGCCAGGGTGAGGTCATTGTATTGTCGACCATATAGATCAATTTCTGCTCGCGACACAATTCGCCGATTGCGACCAGATCGGCCACCTGAGTGACGGGATTGGCGATGGTTTCGGTAAACACCAGTCGTGTATTGGGTTGTATGGCAGCGGCGACCGCATCGACAGAGGTGGTGTCGACAAAGCTGACTTCCACACCAAAATTGCGAAACGAATTGAGCAGACTGTTGGTGTTGCCAAACAGAAACGCACTGGAAATGATATGGTCGCCGCTCCTGAGCAACGCAAATAACGTCGAGCCGATTGCTGCCATGCCGGTGGCAAATGCGGTACTGGTTACTCCCTGCTCCATTTTGGTGACACGATTCTGCAGGGCGTTGACGGTCGGATTCTGTTGCCGCCCATAATTGAAACCCGCCTTCCTGCCCTGAAATACAGCTGCCAGATCATGTGCATCATCGTAGGTAAAAGCGACGGATGTATGGATGGCTTTGTGCAATACACCATGCTCCGGTTTGTCATTCCGGTCCGCATGCAGGTTGCCGGTAATAAAGCCGCTGTCTGCTCGATTGCTCATTGTGAGATTTTCCTGGTATCTGATAGGGTCAGGCTGTTGTTCCGGGTCAGCTGGTTTACTGTTGATAGATTGGCCGCTGATAGATTGGCAAGCGCATTACCATTGCATCAATCTCGGCAAGTCTGGCATTGTATGACTCACTGTTACGGTCAACAAACGATTCAGCAAACTGTTGTTCATTCAGGTCGTCTGCATCCGTCCTGGGCGCAGGCATGTAATCTGTCTCGGCAGTGGCTGCCGCCAGGCGGGTCTGCAATTGCCGGGCGGACTGGCCGTTCCGTGTCGCAGATTCACCCAGTGCCACTCCCGCTGCATTGGCCGTCATATCACTGAAACTGAAGCCGCTACGATGACGCGCATCATACACTTCTTTGGTGTTGGCCAGTACCAGGGCAATGTCCGCACCGGTTGATGCTGTAATTGCGGCAGACGTCACAAAGTGCTGTCCCAGGTCCTCTCGTCGGAACAGCGTGACGCGAAGGTCGGCAGGCCGCTCTGCAGAGTAATCAGTCGGTAGCTCGCTGATCAGCTCAGAGATCCGCAGATCGTTCACAAAAACTGACAATGCCTGCAGCAGTGCCCGGTTTTCAGCGATGGCATCCGCATCCGGGTCAGCCTCAGTGCGTTGCAGTGCCAGCGAGAACAGATCCGGCAGCAGGGCCTGCAAGGATACTGATCGTCTATCGGCACGCAATGGACCGGCAAGCTGGCGGATTTTTGTATAGTAGGCAAGCACGCGCTCTCGATCATCGTGCGAAACCAGAACCTGCCGGGCACGATTGCCAATCAGGGTCAGGGCCTCAGGCTCCCACTGCAGTTTCAAATGCAACATACTGTCGTGCAGAGCGGTGGCATCCACTGTGTGGCGCAGCTCGGCCAACTCCCGGCTGGCAGTGCTGGCCGTCGCCAGCCGCTGCCCGGCAACCCGTTCGGCGGCGCGGATGACCCAGTGCGGTACCGGAACCCGCCCGGCATGTAATGATATCAATCTGGCGCGACCATCCTGCTGCTCAAAACCGGCTCGCAGGTTAAGATAGACGGTGGTCAGTCCGATGTCCTGAGGGATGCTCAGCCATGCCTGTGCGGATGATCCGGTTATCTCGAATGTTGTTGCTACATCATGAAACCGGGGAAGATTTGCCAGTGCAAAATTGCTCAGCAAGGTCAGCTCCCGGGCGGTAAGACTCAGCTCACGTTCGCCGCTGCTGCGAAATCGGGCAGGGCTGTTGTCCGCTATCAGCTGTTCAATTTCCCGGACATCTGCAGCGGTCAGTGCGCCGGGGTGGTCTACAGCGGGAGACAGGCTCAGGGTTGCGGATGCAAGCAGCACCAGCGCCAGCAACGTCATGAGCAATATCATCAATGTCAGCGGTAGCAGCAGTTGTCGTTTACGGGCTGTAATCATGGGGCTCGACTGCAGTGTGGCATGGTCGGTGGTTGCAAGATTATAGAGTATGATGCGGTTTGCAGCCAATTTGTGCCAGATTTAGCATGCTGTGAACGGGCTCTGTGTTAAAGTATGCGCAGTCATTTGTTGTGTGTATGTCAATGCAAGGACTTGATCATGATAGTGAAAGGCAACCCGAAGAACCGCATATTGCTTTCTCTCCTGCTGACAGTGCTGCTGGCCGGATGCGCATCTCAGCGTGCCGAGCAGGAGGCGTTGCAGGCGCAACAGGCAGCTGCGGTAGCTGAAGCGAGGCAATTGGCTGAACAGGCCAGGCAGTCCGAAATCGCCAGACTGGAGGCGGAGCGCAGCGAGCGGGAGTTGCGAGCGGAGCTTGCGCGGCTGGAAGCTGAGCGGCAGGCCCTGGCCGAGGCCCGCGAAGCTGCCGAGCAGGAGGCCGCTGAAAGGGCGCGACAGGCAGCCGAATTGCAACGTCAGCAGCAGGCGGCAGAACAGGCGCGCATCGCCCGTGAGCAGGAAGCACGTATTCAGGTGCTGGAGCGCGAACTGGCAGCATCAGAGGCACAGATTCAGCGTCGCGAACAGGCCAACGCGCGGCTGGCCGAGGCCATTACTGCAGCTGAGGAATTGCTGCAGATGCTGGCCAGTGAACAGCTCAAATATGACAATGTGGATGCGAATGGCCAGACCGTCGAGCCGCTGCAGAAAGCGCTGATATCCGAGCTGGAATCCCGCAAGGATCGCCTGGTCAGGGAAGCTCAATCGCTAAGCAATTAATACCAGGCATTTAAAACAGGACCTGGCAGGCCGGTTTACTCCAGTGGCAGGCGTTCAAAGTGATACATCAGCCACTGGAATCCATCATGCTGCTCCTGCCGTGCAGGATCGTACCAGTAGACGTGGACGCTGCGGACACACTGATAGATGCGGAAGGAGCGTGTATCCTCAATAATCAGGCCACGCACTGACGGATTTAGTGTGTAGTTGGAGATTTCGACCAGGCGCCAGTCGTCCTGCATGGTTCTTTCCACACAATCACTGCCGCTCAGCAGATCCTGGAAGGACACCTGTTTCTCTGCCCAGCCATGCGGCGGGATGGTTAACGACAGCTCCAGTTCCATATCCGGTTTTTCTTTTGCTTCGTCTGTAAACACTATTTTGCGCAGTTCAACCGGGTCGTCGCTCTGGTTCTGGGCTACAAGTCGCAGACCCGCATTGGTGCTAAGATGCCAGGCGGGCGAATAGATCGCGTACTTGACGGGATGCTCAAAACTTTCCTGGGCAGCACTCAGTGGATCGGTGCCTGCTGCACCGGGTTCCTGTGCCAGTACGCTGGTTGTCAGCACCAGCGCGCTGCCTGCCGTTAGCAGTGAAGCTACACAGCGCCACATGATTGCTGCATACGGCCTGTCCGGTATGCGCGGGATATCTGTGTTTGCCAAAAGCCTTTTCATCATTTTTCCGCTGGTTGCCCAGATGTCTTGTTCACCAGATGTTTCGTTTAGTAGTCACATGCGATTTCTTTTGTCGGGTATGCAACAGTTCTGATTAGGGAACTTCTGAATAAGCCAGAGTAACCATAGACTTATTCAGAGGTTCCTTAGGTTTTCTCCCTTCAAATAGAACACGGTTTTAGCTTTGAGATCAAGAGTGGAAGTGTGTCGAAGGGAAACAGCAAAATGCTGTCTTGCTAAACATTCAGGTCGCGATAGTAGATAATAGCGGCAATTTCAGCAGGAGTAATCTGGTTTGGATAATCTGGCATCAATAAAGCATTTAATTTGTATTGCATCAGGCAAAGGAGGGGTCGGCAAGTCGACGACTGCCGTTAATCTGGCGATCGCGCTGCAACAGCAGGGCTTTAAGGTTGGCTTGCTTGATGCGGACATTTATGGACCCAGTCAGCCGTTGATGCTGGGTGTGCGCTCAGGAACCAGACCGAAGATTGTTGACGGGCAGTATATGGAGCCGGTGGTAGCACACAATATTGAATCCAACTCCATGGGATATCTGGTGGAGGGCAGCACGGCCATGGTCTGGCGTGCGCCGATGATTGTAGGTGCTTTTAATCAGATGCTGCGCAATACCCTGTGGTCAGACCTGGACTATCTGATTATCGACATGCCACCCGGCACCGGGGACATTCAATTGAGTTTGTCGCAGTCGGTCAAACTGACAGGTGCCGTCATCGTAACAACTCCGCAGGATGTTGCTTTGCTGGATGCCAGAAAAGGTATCGAAATGTTTCGCAAGGTTGACGTCCCGCTGCTCGGTGTCGTCGAGAATATGGGTGTACACGTGTGTTCCAGCTGCGGACATGCAGAGGCGATTTTTGGTGAGGGCGGTGGTCAGCAGCTGGCGCATGACTATGGTGTGTCGGTTATTGGCTCTCTGCCGCTGGATCTGTCAATACGGGAACACACTGACGCGGGCACACCAATTCTGATTGCTCACCCGGACGGCACCGTTGCCAGCGCATATCATGATCTGGCCCGAAGTCTGGTGGCCAGAGTTGCAGAGCTCGAGCGGGAAAGCTCGAGCCCTGCATCAATCAGTGTGACTGATGACTGAGAGGTATGGCAGGCAGGTTTCCCGGTAGTCGGATCTCCTCAACCAGATTCTGAATATCACGGGGAGGTGCAGGACAGAATCGGCATACAGTCAGGGCAACAACTGTATTGATCAGCGTCCCCATGGTGCCAATGCCTTCAGGCGATATGCCAAACAGCCAGAATTCCGGTGTGCTCTGCTCCGGGGCTACAAACTTGAAGTAAATGATGTAGGCTGCGGTAAACAGGAAGCCGCTGACCATCCCTGCAATCGCGCCTTCCCGGTTCATGCGGCGATAGAATATACCCAGCACAATAGCCGGGAAAAACGAGGCGGCCGCCAGCCCGAATGCGAATGCGACAACTTCAGCCACAAATCCGGGTGGATTGATCCCAAAATAACCGGCGATCAGGATGGCTACAAAAATCGCCAGTCGCGCATACAGAAGCTCCTGTTTTTCGCTGATGCCGGGCATCAGGCTGCGTTTAAGCAGGTCATGTGATACCGCTGTCGAAATGACCAGGAGCAGGCCTGCGGCAGTTGACAGGGCGGCTGCCAGCGCACCGGCAGCAACCAGCGCAATAACCCAGTTGGGCAGTCCGGCAATCTCCGGGTTGGCAAGCACCATAATGTCGCGATTGACCTGCAGTTCATTGACTGCCGCGTCTCCCGAATATTGCACGAGACCATCACCGTTGCGGTCATCAAAACTGATCAATTGAGTGGTTTCCCAGGTGCCGAACCAGGAGGGCAGTTCCTCATAACTGGCCTGATTGACCGTATTCAGCAGATTTGTCTTGGCAAACGCAGCCACAGCCGGTGCTGTGGTGTACAGGATAGCAATGAATATCAATGCATATGCAGCCGATTTGCGCGCGTCCCGCACACTGGGGACAGTAAAAAAGCGGATGATCACATGCGGCAGGCCGGCCGTACCGAACATCAGCGCAGCGGTAATGAAGAATACATCCTGAGTAGCGCGCTGACCCTCGGTATACGTCGCAAAGCCCAGGTCCTCACTCAGATTGTCGAGTCGGTCCAGCAGGTAGCCGCCCCCATACTCCGGGGTCAATTCCGAGCCAAAACCGATCTGGGGTATCGGATTGCCGGTCATCATCAGCGAGATAAAGATAGCCGGAACCATGTACGCAAAAATCAGCACACAATACTGCGCAACCTGAGTATAGGTAATGCCTTTCATGCCGCCGAGAACAGCGTAGAAAAAAACGATGGTCATGCCGATGATGACGCCAGTGGTAATATCGACCTCAAGGAAGCGGGAAAAAACGATACCTGCCCCCTGCATCTGGCCGCAGACGTACACGAATGAGACAGATATCGCGCAGAAAATGGCGACCATTCTGGCACTTTGTGAATAATAGCGATCGCCGATAAAGTCGGGAACTGTGAATTTCCCGAATTTGCGCAGATAGGGGGCAAGCAGCAAGGCCAGCAGGACATAGCCACCAGTCCAGCCCATCAGATAAAACGCGCCATCACGACCCAGAAATGAGATGAGTCCGGCCATGGAGATGAAGGATGCGGCAGACATCCAGTCTGCGGCCGTGGCCATGCCATTGGCCAACGGGTGCACACCACCGCCGGCAACATAAAATTCGTTGGTGGTGCCCGCTCTGGACCATACGGCAATGCCAATATACAGACCAAAAGACAGGACTACAAAGACGTACGTCCACAGTTGCACACTCATGACAGGTTCTCCTTGTCGTCAGTGTTTGAGTCACTGCGATAACGGGCGTCCAGACGATCCATCCAGAATACGTAAACGATGATCAGTGCAACAAAGACATAAATTGAACCCTGTTGTGCAATCCAGAAACCCAGTTTGAACCCGCCAAAGCGGATGTTGTCGAGAAAGTCTGCCAGCAGGATGCCACAGACAAATGAGATGAAAAACCAGATGGAGAGCAGAGTTGCAAGTATCCGGATATTGGCTTTCCAATACGCTCTTGCATGTTTGTCGCGCATACTTTGACCTCGGTTTTTATTATTGTTTTGATGGTAGCACTCGTCAGCGCACCGATGCCAGCCCCATTTCAGCCAGTGGCGCCACCAGTGCTCCCATGCGGATTGCGCGCTCGCTGGAGGCGTTGCCGTCTAGTCCGCGCTTGTATACGCCCTGCAGGATTGCAGCCAGTCTGAAGAAGCTGAATGCCATATAAAAATTCCAGTTGAGTGGCTTGCTGATACAGCGCTCCTGACAATACAGGTCAATGAGTGCCTCTTCGTCAGGTATGTTTAACGCTTTCAGGTCCAGCCCCTGCAGGCCTTTGATTTCTCCGCTGCCAGGTAGTCGCAGGGCCATCAGATAGTAGGCAAGATCCGCCATCGGGTGCCCCAGCGTGGCGAGCTCCCAGTCCAGTACCGCACGAATGCGGGGTTCCCCGGAATGAAACATCACATTGTCGATCCGAAAGTCACCATGAATGATGCTGCACTGGCCATCATCATCAGGCATATGCCGCTCCAGCCAGATGATCAACTGGTCCATGGCAGCAATACCTTCAGTTTCAGAGGCCCGGTATTGGCTGGTCCAGCGACTGAGCTGGCGCTGATAATAATTTCCCGGCCTGCCAAAATCGCTGAGCCCGACAGCGGCATGATTGACCGAGTGCAGCTTGGCCAGTGTGGTGACCAGCGCGCAATAATATTCCGGTCGGACTTCCGGTCGGACTTCGGGCAGGGCAGGGTTCCAGATGATATCGCCAGGTTCAAAACTCATGATGTAAAACATGCTGCCAATGACACTGTCATCATCACACAGGGCTATCGCCCTGGGCACAGGTATATCGGTATCCGCCAGCGCCTGAATCAGACGAAACTCACGATCAACGGCATGCGCCGAGGCCAGCAGCTGACCGGCAGGTTTGCGTCTGAGAACGTATTGTTCCGTACCGCAGGTGAGTAAAAAGCTGGGATTGGACTGTCCTGACGAAAACTTGTCGAGTTTATACCTGCCGTCGCAGTCAGGGACATTGTTAATCAACCATTTTGCCAGCGCATCGTCGGGTCTGTTTGTATCAGGGTTCATGTCATGCCTATGATGGGAGATGTGTTCGCAGTATTGGTGTTGTTATGTGTATGTCAGAAATTTTAACCGATCTTTACGCTGCAGGTGAGGCAGTGCATTAAAGCCGGCCAACTGAAATCCACGCGGATTGAAGAAAAATTGATGAATGCCAGTGTTGCGGGTCTGCATGTTCAGGTCGATCAGCGCGTCCACACCGCAACCAAGCACCTGTGACACTGCCATGGCCATGGCGCCGCCGGAGCTAACCACCAGCACTGTCTGTTCGGTTTCTTCAGCATATATTGATTGCATTCCGAGGTGTACGCGGTCGTGAAATTGTTGCCATGTCTCAAGGCCGCCGGCCCTTTCGTCCGGATCGACAGCATGCAGTTCGTCGCGGGACCAGGCTTGCATGGCCCGGCGCAGCATCTGGAAGAAAAGTCTGCCGCCATCCGCGGTGCCAGGCAGCTCAATGCCGGAGATCTGACAATAGACTGCAGCCAGCGCATGGAAGTCAAATTCATTAAAACCGGTGTCGGTCTGAACTTCCTGCTGCTGTCGGGCTGCCTGTAAAATGCCATCTGCAGTCTGGCGCTGGCGCAGCATGGAGCCTGTGACGACGCGGTCGAATCTTACGCCGAGTTCGTGAAAGTATTCGCCCAGCCACTGTGACTGTTGCAATCCAAGCGGTGAAAGTTGATCGTAATTGTCTGCGCCAAACGACGCCTGTCCGTGCCGGACCAGGTACAACTGGCTCATGATGTTAAATCCGGGTTATTGATTTGTATTATTGCGTATTTCAAGTAATATTCATGAGAATAATACATAGCAGTTGGCAAGTCATCCCGAGAGGGGGTAGTTCTGAAAAAGCTCGATTTAAATCTGTTTCTGGTGTTTGACACTATCTATACGGAACGTAACCTGACGCAGGCAGCCAGGGCGCTTGCGATCACCCAGCCTGCAGTCAGCAATGCACTGTCCCGGTTGCGGCGCGTTTTTAACGACGAGCTGTTTGTACGGACATCCAAAGGCATGTTACCGACGCCGGTAGCCGACGGTATTGCCCAGAACGTATCAGCTGCGCTGTGTCTGCTTAATGCCAGTGTGCTGGAGCGGGAGGACTTTGCGCCTGATTCGGCCGAACGAACCTATCACTTCAGCATGACTGATCTGGCCGAGGCAGTGATATTGCCACGGCTGTTCCCTTACTTTGAGCAGTGCGCTCCGCACCTGTCCCTGCAGAGTTATTACACAAAGCGACACGAACTGGTGCGTCAGCTTTCGCGTGGTGAGCTCGATTTTGCAATTGATGTGCCGCTTATAGAGGATACTCAGGTGTCGCATCAGTCTCTGATAATGGACCACTATGTGTGCGCCATGCGGTCCAATCACCCGATGGCCGCCCGGGAGTTGACGCTGGATGCATACCTGGAACTGAGTCATATTCATGTGTCCAGTCGTCGCAAGGGGCTTGGGCAGGTTGATATGGCGCTGCTCAAGCATCAGGCCGAACGCAATATTCAGCTACGGGTGCAGCATTACCGGGTAGCGGCGGAAGTGGTAAGCGGCACTGATCTGGTGCTGACAGTGCCAAGATTTCTGGCAGAACAGTATGCGCTGACACTCAAACCGCTGCCGTTCTCGGTAGCCCCGCTGGATCTGCATCTGTATTGGCATCGACAGTCGGACGGTGATCCTTCGCATCGCTGGTTGCGGGAGAGCCTGCTTGCCCTGTTCAAGGCGTGAGGGTTCCCGCAATGGCAGTTCACGCAATGACAGTTCACGCAGGGGCAGGTCAGGGCATGACGGTTTTGATGTAATCAAGCAGTCGGCGTCTGGCCAGCCGGACTGCATCTGACGGCGATGCCAGGCCATTGCCATGGTCGTTGTTGACGGCATCCATGTGGCGTCTGATCAGCTGCTTGAGCGTTTGACGTTCTGCCAGGGGCCAATCGTTGAGAAACGCCTCGACGGTGTCCGCTTCACCGGCAAGCAGTAATTCGCCCCAGCGTTCAATTTCCTGACTGCGACGCATCTCCTGGCGGTCAGGGGCCTTCAGTTTATCAAGAGCGCTCCGGATGCTGTCGTGATCTGCCGCCCGCATCAGTTTGCCAATGAACTGCAACTGTCGTCGTTTGGCCTCATTTTTGTTAGGCAGCCGCTGGTATTCTTTAAGCGCCATGAGCAGATTGTCAGGAATGGTGATCAGGTCAAGTTGCCGTTTGTTCAGTGTCAGCAACTCCTCACCCATCTTTTGCAGTTCCGTCATGCGCTGTTTTCGACGGGTTTTGCTTTCTTCGTCTTCAGCCGGATCTATGGCGTCGTTGTGTTTGGGGTTTGTATGTTTCATGTCAATTCCGCCTTGTTATTCGCTTTCTTCAAAGCGGTTGTTGACCAGGGCGACTATCTCTGCAAATGCATCCTCTTCATCATCGCCCTCAACAATAATTTTAAGTTCGCTGCCTTTTCCGGCAGCCAGCATCATCAATGACAGGATACTGTGGGCATCAACCAGTTTTTCCTGGCCAATGCTCACCTTGCTTTGATAGCGATTGACGACGCCAACCAGTTTCGAGGCGGCCCGGGCATGCAGGCCTGCCTTGTTGCAGATAGTGATAGTGGACTCAATCATGATGTGTGTCCGGCGTCCTTCTGCATCGGTTCACGTTTCAGTTCGCGGTGCAGAACCTGCAGATTCATGATCTTGCCGTCGAACCCCTGTCGCAGCCGTTCACAAAGATACACTGACCGGTGCTGGCCGCCGGTGCAGCCGATAGCAATTGTCATGTAGCTGCGATTGCTGGCTTCGAAGCGTGGCAGCCAACGGCTAAGAAATTGCTGAATATCAGACAGCATCTCAATTACTTCCGGCTGGTTGCCAAGATAATCGGCAACCGGTTGATCCAGTCCGGTAAAAGGTTTGAGTTCCGGATTCCAGAAGGGATTGGGCAGGCAGCGCACATCAAAAACAAAATCTGCGTCAATCGGAACGCCATTCTTGAAGCCAAATGATTCGAACATGACAGAGAGGGATGATGTTTTCTTGTCGACGACACGCGCACGCACCAGTTCCCGAAGCTGGTGAACTGACATCGTGCTGGTGTCAATTGACAGCCCCGCAAGAGTGGCAAGGGGTTCCAGCAGTTCGCGCTCTTTGTTGATGGCTTCACGCAGCCCGACAGTATCACTGGTCAGTGGATGGCGTCGCCGGCTCTCGCTGAAGCGTTTGATCAGAGTTGGTCCGTTGGCATCCAGGAATATGACTTCAGTATTCACCACGGTCTTCTTGATATCCTGCAATATCCGGGGAACCTTTTTGAGATCATCGGGGATATTGCGGGCATCAATACTCACTGCCACCATTGGCAGCGCAGTGGTTTCGCTGGATATCCGGGCGATAAAGGCCGGCAGGAGGCTGGCTGGCAAATTGTCGATACAATAATAACCGTGATCCTCCAGCATATTGAGGGCGGTGCTTTTGCCCGAGCCGGAGCGGCCGCTGATGATCAAAAGTTTCACGTGAGTTGACCTGTGTTATACACAATTCCAATGAGGTAGCGGTACGTCAGTCATACCACAATTTTAGTGCTGTCAATTGTTACTCTGACTGTCAAAACGGACTGCCGTTTCATAAAGTTCCTGATCGCTGCGCGCCGATCGCAGCGCCTGGCAGAATGCCTCCTGGTGAAACAGTCTGGCCAGTCCGCTGAGGACGCGCAGGTGTTCATCGGTTTCTTCAGCAGGGACAATCAGTACAAACAGCAGGTCTACCTGCTGCGAGTCAACAGCATCAAAGTCTATGCCTTCTTCTAGCTTTACCAGCGTTCCCGTTATGGTCTTGCATTCCGTCACACGGCAATGGGGTATCGCAATACCATTGCCGATACCGGTACTGCCCAACTGCTCGCGCGCCAGCAGCGCCGTATAGATGCTGTCAGCCGACAGAGCGTTAGTGGTACCTGCGATGTGTTCACTGATTGTGGTCAGAAACCTTTTCTTGCTGACGCCAGGCAGATTGCAAAGAGTTCTTTCGGGGGTAAGTATGTCGCTTAATAGCATCGGCTGATCCTGTTCTCCAGAGCGCACATTCTAGATCCTTGGCTGCGCGCTGGCAATGTGTACAGTCTATATCAGCCGTTTGCGTTCATTCGACGGCGGGATAGACAGAGACTCCCGGTATTTGGCTATGGTGCGGCGTGCGACATTTATGCCCTGGTCTTCCAGCAGATCAGTAATCTTGCTGTCGCTCAGTGGTTTTTTGGGGTTTTCAGCTGCGATCATTTTTTTGATGAGTGCGCGGATTGCCGTTGAAGAACATTCCCCGCCGCCCGCTGTACTGACATGGCTGGAGAAAAAATACTTGAGCTCGAATATGCCCCGTGGCGTATGCATATATTTCTGGGTGGTCACGCGTGATATGGTCGACTCGTGCATTTCCACCGCCTCGGCGATGTCGTGCAACACCAGAGGTTTCATGGCCTCTTCACCATGATCCAGAAAGCCTTGCTGGTGTTCGACAATGCGGCTTGCGACTTTCAACAGTGTTTCGTTGCGACTCTGCAGGCTTTTGAGAAACCAGCGTGCCTCTTGCAGATTATCGCGCAGGTAGCTGTTGTCAGTGCTGTTGTCCGAGCGCTTCACCAGTGCAGCGTAGTCCGGATTGATACGCAATTTGGGCGCTGTGTCAGGATTGAGCTCGACGCGCCAGCGTCCGCTCCGTTTGTCCTTGCTGACGAATACGTCGGGAATAACGTAGGTCGCATCGGAGGGTGCTATTTCTGAGCCAGGGCGCGGATTCAGCTTTTCGATAATATTGATGGCGTCGCGCAACTCATGCTCTTTGAGCCTGGTCAGGCGCATGATCTGGGCATAATCCCGATTTCCCAGCAGGGCCAGATGATCTGTTACCAGTAGTTTGGCGTGTTTCACCGGATCGGTGGCGAGGTCTGCGGATATCTGGTTCAGCTGGATCAGAAGGCATTCAGACAGGTCGCGATAGGCAACTCCAACCGGATCGAACTGCTGAATACGATGCAGTACGGCCACAACTTCGTCTTCCTCGATGTCCAGGTAGGTTTGTAGCCCTTCCAGAATCGAGTCCAACCCGGCCGACAGTCTGCCATTTGCATCAACAGCGTCAATGATCGCCTCGCCAATAAGGCGGTCGGTATCGGAGAGATTGGTCAGATTCAGCTGCCAGCCAAGGTGATCCTGCAACGATTCAGAGGCGGAGTCGCGTGATTCAAAATCGTTATCATTGTCAGCAGCCGGACCACCGGTGGAATAGGTAGTCTGGTATATGTCTTCCCAATTGGTATCAACGGCCAGGTGCTCGGGAATATTGTCTTCCCAGTGTGATTCATCGGCCCCGGCGTCCTTGCGCGCGTCGGCAGAATTGTCATCAAAGGTGGTTTGCCGTTCTTCGTATGTGCGGTCGTCGGTAACTTCCTGCGAGCCCGCGGCGGTTTCAGCAGTGAGGTCTGACTCAGAGCCGCTGTCTGGTGAATCAGCGTCGAATGACTCATCCATTTCCAGCATCGGATTGGACTCAAGTGCCTCATGGATTTCGTTTTGAAGGTCCAGAGTTGACAGCTGCAGAAGTCGAATGGCCTGCTGCAGCTGTGGTGTCATGGTCAACTGCTGACCAAGTTTAAGCTGAAGCGAAATCTTCATATCATCAGGAACATTGTGGGTGCTCGGGGTGAAACGGAAGCAAACATCATGCCGATTTGTGGGGATTTTTGCAATATTTTTGACGACATTTCAGGCCAGGTAATCGTGAACATATCAAATATGAAAGTTTTTGCCGAGGTAGACATCTCTGACTTTCTGGTTCTCAAGTATCTGTGTGGCACTGCCTTCGGCAATAATGCCCCCTTCGCTGACGATGTAGGCTTTTTCGCAGATATCCAGTGTTTCCCGTACATTATGATCGGTCAGCAGTACGCCAATGCCACGCATTTTCAAGTGTTCAATGATCGATTTGATGTCGCTGACAGAGATTGGATCGACACCTGCAAATGGCTCATCAAGCAGGATAAAGCGCGGGTCAGTTGCCAGTGCCCGGGCGATTTCCGTGCGCCGGCGCTCGCCGCCGGACAAACTCATGCCCTTGTTGGTCCGGATATGGTTAATGTGGAACTCCTGAATCAGGCTTTCCATTTTTTCCCTGCGTTGAGCTTTGTCCAGATCCTTGCGGGTTTCCAGGATTGCCATGATATTGTCTTCCACTGTCAGGTTTCTGAAGATGGAAGAGTCCTGCGGCAGATAACCCAGTCCCAGCCGGGCGCGGGCGAAGATAGGCAGGCCGGTCAGATCCTGATCATTGATGTGGATATTGCCCTTGTCTGCATTGACCAGGCCTACAATCATGTAAAAACAGGTGGTTTTGCCAGCGCCATTGGGTCCCAGAAGGCCTACGATCTGGCCGCTGTTGACGGTCAGTGACACATCTCTGACCACCTGTCTGCCTTTGTAGGACTTGGCTAAATGCCTGGCGTTGAGTGTGTCCATTTATTCCTGCGAGGCTTGTGGTTCTTGTGGTTCCTGGGCGTCCTGCGGGGCCAGAATTCCGCTGCATGGGCCCGGGGAGTCAGTGGCGCCGGACTCCACAATATGTTTGATTTCGGAGCACTGCAGCGCGGTGCGGCCGCGGGTGAAACTTGCATCACCGATAAACTCGACAACGGACAATGCGGTAGCTGAACCAGGATCCGGCTGATTGTAATAAATGATCCTGGTGCTGGCCCCGTCTATTGTTTCCGCTGCTTCGTCAGTGTTGCGGGTAAAGCGCGCCGGTGTGCCCTCGACCGTAACACGAATAAGATCACCTGTGACAGTGTCCTGTTCGAGCTGCGCAGTATCGCCGTAGATGACAATCAGGCCCTGGCGGATCTGCACATTGCCGCGCAGGGTGGTGGTGCGGGTGGTGCCGACCGTTTCAATACTGCCACCCCCGTCTGCACTGTAAATTATGTCTTCAGTGCTGTCGGTGGGCGCAATGGCGGCCTGAACCATCTGCGCGGCTGCAGACAGAATGCAGGCCATCAGGACAGCCGCCGCAAAGGCGGCCGGACGTCTGGCAAGCGTTTGCCGGATTATCCCGGGAACGCTTCTGAGCTGCGTGTCAGTCTGTGGCACGGAAGAATCGGCCTTGTACATCTGATAAAAATTCCAATGAATCCAGTGAAAAATCTGCCGTCAGACCGACCGCTGTTTGCTCGATACGGAGGCCACTGACATTGACAACTGCATCAGTATAAAGCCGGCTTTGTTCCGGCTGAACAATCAGCCAGTCCGTTGTCAGATTGACGGAGTCGTCTTCAGTGAGTTGATGGCGAACCTGAACGGCCTCGTTTAAATCAATCTGTCGGATGTCGCCACCTGATGAGGCTTGGATTCTGCCTGAAATGGCGGATATATTCCAGCGTTCCTGATTTTCCTCATACATTCTGATCAGTGGCGCATCCAGCTCAGTCAGTTGATCCGGATAGAGTCGTTGAGCTTCCGCACTGAGTGAGTAGGCCAGCAGGCCATCCTCTCCATAGATTGCGCTGCGAATTCCCCGGCCAAAACCCTCATAACGTTCGCCGGCAGGAATGAGAAGCCGTTCATCCGGCACGTCAGGCGCGGGTGCGCCGAGACGATCAGTCATCAGCCAGGCGACGATCACGGCAGGGGCCAGAGCCAGCAGCCAGCCTTTGCCTGGCAGGTTCCCCAATTTGCTGTTGCGTGTCGTCGTTGTATTCATGACTGTCGGCCCGCCCCGACGCTTGCTGCAATGATCGCGTCGTACTTGTTCTGCGTCTGCAGCAGAAAATCTGCTGCTTCGCGGACGGCACCTTCGCCACCACAGCGACCGGTGCAGATATCAGCGTGGTCAAGAATGCTCTGATGCGCGTTCGGGACAGTAATGGCCAGCCCGCTGAAAAGCATCACGGGCAGATCGGGCAGGTCGTCACCCATAAAAGCTATCTCGTGTGCCGGGTATGGCGCTGTGGCCAATAATTCCTGCATGGCAGCTAGTTTGTCTTCCCGCCCCTGTTTGACAAGCGTGATGCCAAGTGCTGACGCACGCCGTGTCAGCGCCGGCGATTTTCGACCGGAAATGATGCCGACCCGGATGCCATTGGCCTGCAGCAGCTTTATGCCGTGTCCGTCCAGTGTATTGAACGCTTTGAGCGCTTCACCTGTCTGATCAAAATACAGCTGACCGTTGGTCAGTACGCCATCTACATCGAGCAGCAACAGAGAAATCTGCCCCGCTCGCTGCATGATGTCGGATTTGTCACGGAGGAATTTCATACCACATTGGCCTGCAACAGATCGTGCATGCGAATTATACCAGCGAGCTGCTGCCCCTCATCGAGCACCACCAGAGTGTAAATGCGGTGTTCTTCCATGAGACGGGCGGCCTCAGTGGCCATGGCATCAACGCTGACAGTTTTGCTATTGATCGACATGACATCCGTCATGCAGGTGTTTGTCAGATCCTTGCCGACATCCAGTGCCCGGCGCAGGTCGCCATCGGTGAACACGCCACACAGGCGGCCTGATTCATCCACCACCGTCGTCATGCCGAGGCCTTTGCTGCTTATTTCAAACAGGGCATCCTTGAGTCGGGTTTGTGCCGCTACACGTGGGATTGCATCCCCGCCATGCATGATATCCCTGACTTTCAACAGCAATCTGCGTCCCAGTCTGCCGCCGGGATGGGAGAAGGCAAAATCTTCCCGTGTGAATCCCCTGGCTTCAAGCAATGCCATGGCCAATGCGTCACCCATCACCAGAGTGACCGTTGTGCTGGCAGTCGGCGCCTGGCCGAGAGGGCAGGCTTCTTCCGCTACACTGGTATCAAGATTGACATCAGCAGCCTGGGCCAGCGTGGATTGTGCGTTGCCGGTCATGGTAATGAAGGGTACGCCCTTGCGCTTGAACAGCGGCAATATGTTGATCAACTCCTCGGTGGTGCCGGAGTTGGACAGGGCAAGCACAACGTCCTTGCCGGTAATCATGCCGAGGTCCCCGTGACTGGCTTCAGCCGGATGCACAAACATGGCCGGGCTGCCCGTACTGGAGAGTGTCGCGGCTATTTTGCGGGCTATGTGTCCGGACTTTCCCATGCCAGTCACGACAATTCTGCCTTCACAGCCGAGCATCAACGTGCAGGCCTGCGCAAAATCAGCGCCTATTCTGGGTGCCAAAGCACTGATCGCGTCCCGTTCGATGCGAATTGTGCGTAACGCACTGTTTATCAGCGATTTTTGATCAGGCATGAAATGCAGCTCGCTGGTGTTAATGTATTTGATAATACATTATGCCGAACCAACCGACATATAGCAGTATAAAGGTTATGCCGGTCATGCGTCCCAGTTGACACTTTCTGCGCATGGCCGGATAGCACAACAGTAGCAAAATCACCGTCATCAGCATCATGGCGGCATAATCGCGATAAAACAGATCGCTATTGAATGCGCCCGCCGCAAGTAATCCCGGAAACGGGAGAACGACCAGAATATTCAGTATATTCGAGCCTATGATATTGCCGACAGCCAGCTCATGATGTCCTCGCAGAGCGCAGGTTACAGTGGCAGCGAGTTCCGGCAGGCTGGTTCCAAGCGCAACCAGGGTCAAGCCGATAATGCCAGAGGAAACGCCAAGTTTATCGGCAATCGATACCGATGCATCGACCAGAAACTCTGCGCTGACAACCAGCAGCACCAGTCCCAGTAGCAGATACGCTGCTGCGCGGCCTGTACTGACATTGTCCGGAATCTCATCCGAGTCACAATCATCCTCAACGCCATCGCGTCTGCGGCTGAACAAGTGGTAGATAAAGTAACCAACAACGGCTATCAGCAGGATCGCATCTATGGGCCCCATATAGAGATTGGCCATCAGTATTCCGCAAATGACGGTGACTGCCATAAGCGCGGGCAGTTCCTTGCGGGCCAGAGAGGGCGGAGGCGTTATCGGTTTAATGACCAGCGCCACCCCCAGCGCAATGCCGAGATTGAAGATGTTGGAGCCAATCGCATTACCAATTGCCAATTCGGGCTCACCTGCAAGCGCTGATGCGGCCGATGAAAAGATTTCGGGCGCAGATGTGCCGAACGCAACGATAGTCAGGCCAATGACCAGAGGCGGTATGCCAACGTTGCGGGCAAAAGCGGAGGCGCCAAAGACAAATTTGTCGGCTCCCCAGATAAGGCCGGCAAACCCCAGGCAGATAATAAGTACGTCTGACAACATATGTTTAAGTGAAGAATTGAATCAGTAATTACGGTTGTTGTGACGGTAGACACAACGGGCGTTCATTAGACGGATGAATGCCTTGTTTTGCAAGTAGTAATTTATCGTGTTCGTGAATTGAGGTACACTGGAGCCGTTTAGTGTCCGGACTTAAATATGGATGATTACAGCCTGTAACATCATGTTGGCGCAATCCGGGGCGCGTGTTTGGGGGTATCTATGAAGATGTTATTACGTAACGCCTTGCTGGCAATCGCAGCCGCAGTTTTTTCCTTGACTGCTCTGGCTCAATCAGAGGAACTGACAGCTGTTGAAGCCGCTGAACAGTCTGTCAGTCAGCTTTTGCAGCGCGTTGAGGAGTTGCGTCCGTATTTTGATTCTGACAAGCCTCAATACTATGCCGGTATCGAGGAAGAGGTCGCAAAATTTGTGGATTTCAGAGAGGTGGCAGTTGGCGTAATGGCCAGGTATTCGACACAGGCCACTGAGGAGCAGATCATCGCGTTCGGTGAGAAGTTGCGCAGCACACTTACCCGTTTTTACGGCTCTGCACTGGTCGAGTATGGCGGTCAGGAATTGACTTACCTGCCACCCAGAGAAGCACCGGAAGATCCTGATGCACCGACCAATGTTCGCATGCAGATCAACTCGGAAGGTGCGCGTATTGAGTTGCAGTACGCACTCTTCAAGAACGGGGACGGTGAATGGAAGTTGCGCAACCTGTTTGTAGGTGGTATCAATCTGCGTCGCCAGTACTACACCCAGTTCGCTGCGCTTATGGCTCGTCATGACAATGATATCGATCGCGTGATTGAGGCGTGGCAATAAAAGTCCGTGCCGGTTAACAGGAAAAGTGAATCAGATATTCAGAGGGTGATTGATGAGCGTTGATGCACAGGCGATTTCAGGGATTCTTCAGCAGGCGCTGCCGGATTGTCAGGTAGCTGTTGAAGGTGGCGCAGGCAAGTTTCAGGTTGCCGTGGTTGGTGATGTATTTGAAGGGCTTGGCGCCGTCAAGCGGCAACAGATGATTTATCAGCATCTCAATGCGCACATCCGGAGTGGGGAGGTGCATGCCGTAACCATGCGCCTGTCAACCCGGGCAGAAGCTGGACTGGCCTGAGCAGCCCCTATACTCTTTTCAGGAACACCCATGGACAAGCTTTTAATTCAGGGCGGCATCAGCCTTAGCGGTGAGATTCGTGCAGCCGGCGCCAAAAACTCTGCGCTACCCATACTGGCAGCGGCCCTGTTGACGGATGAGACGGTACAGATTCAGAACCTTCCTCACCTTTATGACATCACCACCATGCTGGAATTGCTGGGTTGCATGGGAATCGAGTCGATTGTTGATGAAAAGATGAATGTCGAGATAAACGCCTCGGCTATCAGGCATTGCAGTGCGCCCTATGATCTGGTCAAGACAATGCGCGCCTCGATTCTTGTACTGGGGCCGTTGCTGGCGCACTTCGGCAAGGCGGAGGTAGCACTGCCCGGTGGTTGTGCAATCGGCAGTCGACCAGTCAATCTGCATATTCACGCGCTCCAGAAAATGGGGGCTGATATTGTTGTCGAAGATGGTTACATCAAGGCTTCAGTAGATGGCAGGTTGCGGGGTTGTCACATATTTATGGACATGTGTACCGTGACTGGTACCGAAAACATCCTCATGGCGGCTACGCTTGCCGATGGGCAGACCATCATTGAAAACGCTGCCAAAGAGCCTGAGGTAGTAGACCTGGCAGACTGCCTTATCGCCATGGGTGCGGATATCCATGGTCAGGGTACCGATACGATTGTGATCAATGGCAAGGCCAGACTGCACGGTTGCAGTTATTCGGTGATGCCGGACCGGATTGAAACAGGTACCTATCTGATTGCTGCAGCCGCCACACGCGGTAGTATCAGGATCAAGGACACTCGCCCCGACATTCTTGAGTCCGTGCTATTAAAGCTGGAAGAGGCCGGTGCTGATATAAAAGTGGGTGATGACTGGATCGAACTGAATATGCATGGTCGCCGTCCCCGGGCCGTGTCTCTGCGTACTGCACCTTATCCGGCATTTCCAACTGATATGCAGGCGCAATTCGCCGCGTTGAATGCGATCGCCACAGGTAGCGGCGCGATTACCGAAACAGTGTTTGAAAACCGGTTTATGCATGTGCCTGAACTGAACCGGATGGGAGCATCCATGCAGGTGCAGGGCAATACGGTGATGATCACAGGCGTGCCACAATTGAAAGGCGCGCCGGTAATGGCGACCGATCTGCGGGCGTCGGCAAGCCTGGTCATTGCCGGACTGGTCGCAGATCACGAAACTCTGGTCGATCGTATTTACCATATTGATCGTGGCTATGAGTGTATAGAAGAGAAACTGCAGTCGCTGGGCGCGCGCATCCGTCGCCAGCCATAGGGTTATATCATGACGCATAACAACGGCCAGTCGCTGGTCATGGCATTGACCAAAGGGCGAATTCTCGAGGAGGTGCTGCCTCTTCTGGATGCCGCCGGCATCCGTCTGCTGGAAGACTACAGTAAAAGTCGGAAACTGATTTTTGATACCAATCTGCCTGATCTGCGAATCATGATTGTCAGGGGATCTGACGTGCCAACTTACGTTGAGTTTGGCAGTGCCGATCTGGGGGTAGTTGGCAAGGATCTGTTGATGGAATATGGAGAGGGCGCGTTTTACGAACCGCTTGATCTTGATATCGCCAGATGTCGGCTGATGACAGCGGCGCCGGTGGGCGCCACCTATCCAACCGGTCGCGTCCGGGTTGCCAGTAAATTTGTCAATATCGCGCGACATTACTTTGCGGATCAGGGATTGCAAACGGACATCATCAAGCTCAACGGTGCGCTTGAACTGGCGCCTTCAATGGGGCTTGCTGACTGGATCGTGGATATTGTCGACAGTGGCAACACCTTGCGTGCCAATGGTCTGGAACCGCTGCAATTGATTGCAAATATCAGTTCCCGGGTAATTGTGAACAAAGCCTCCATGAAAATGAAACATGCTGCAGTCAGCGATCTGCTGGAGCGCATCCGGCATGCTGTTGAAGTACGGAGCAACGCATGAAGTCGCAAACGGCAGGTAGCACACTCGCAGTTCGTCGGCTGGATGCGAGTCAACCGGATTTTGACCGGATTCTGGTGCAGCTGCTTGATCGTCGCATGATTGAAAATGCAGACGTCAATCAGATAGTTGCAGATATTCTGCAGCAGGTGCGAACCCGCGGTGATGAAGCCGTGCTGGAGTATACCCGAAAATTTGATCGCCTGGATGTGACGACAATGGCTCAGCTGGAAGTCAGTCAGGCGCAGATGCAGGACGCGCTGACAGCGCTGACGTCGGAGCAGGCTGGTGCACTGCACCTGGCTGCCGAACGCATTCGCAGCTACCACGAGCGGCAGCTTCAGCCTTCCTGGCAATATACGGAGTCAGACGGATCTGTCTACGGTCAACACGTAATTGCACTGGAGCGGGTGGGTATTTATGTGCCTGGTGGAAAGGCCAACTACCCATCATCGGTTCTCATGAATGCCATTCCGGCTAAGGTGGCCGGTGTTGATGAGGTTATTGCTGTGGTGCCTACAGCCTATGGTGATGATGCAGGCGGCGCCGGGCGGCTTATTTTTGCAGCAGCGGCCGTCGCCGGCGTGGACAGGTTGTTTACCATCGGTGGTGCGCAGGCTGTTGCCGCGCTGGCATTTGGCACCGCGACAATTCCGAAGGTGGATAAAATCACCGGGCCAGGCAATGTGTTTGTGACAGCAGCCAAGAAGCAGGTCTTTGGTGAAGTCGGTATCGACATGATAGCCGGGCCGTCAGAGTTGACGGTGGTCTGCGACGGCAAAACTGATCCGGACTGGATTGCCATGGACCTGTTCTCCCAGGCAGAACACGATGAAAAGGCACAGTCGATTCTTATCAGTATCGACCGGGAATTTCTGGACCGTGTGCAGGACAGTATTGATCGCCTGTTACCCACAATGGAGCGTCGGGATATTATTGCTGCTTCTCTGGGTGACCGGGGCGCGCTGATCTATGCGCCGGACCAGGCTGCAGCGCTGCGTATCTGCAACCAGATTGCGCCGGAGCACCTGGAACTTTCCGTTGATCAGCCAGAGCAATGGTTGCCAGGTGTGCGTCACGCGGGGGCCATTTTTATGGGCAGATATACGCCCGAAGCACTTGGAGATTACTGCGCAGGGCCCTGCCACGTGTTGCCGACCTCGGGGTCAGCGCGGTTTTTTTCCCCGCTGGGCGTCTATGATTTTCAGAAGCGCAGCTCCATCATTCAATGTTCGCCGCAAGGTGCTGCAGCACTGGCGCCAGTGGCCGAAATTCTGGCGAACAATGAAAAGCTGCAGGCGCACGCGCTGTCTGCGGCATGGCGTATTCCGGGGCGCAAGGACTGACTATTCTGCGCCAGGCTGCGTGCGGTATTGCGCTGTGCCGCTGCCCAGTGTGACGGTGATATCCAGGTAGCTTCCCTCGCGGTACAGCGTGAGGACAACCTGCTCGCCCGGCGACTTTCGGTTTATCTGCTCGATGGCCCCGATCACGCTGTGAATGGCGTTGCCATCAATGCGTGCCATGACATCACCCGCCCGGACTCCCGCCATTTCTGCCGGGCTATTCATATTGACCTGCTCGATCAGCAGTCCTTTGACATCCGGGCGACCAAAAAACGTCATGCTGGTTTGTTCGGCCAACAGTTCACCGGTGATGACGCCGAGATACCCGGGTGTGAAGACACCCTGCTGTATTAATTGTTCGACGACAATCATCGCTTTGTTTACGGGCACTGCAAATCCGATTCCGTCTGATCCACCTGTCTCCGAATAAATAAATGAGTTGATGCCGATCAGGTTGCCGGTGGCATCAATCAGTGCGCCGCCGGAATTGCCATAGTTCATGGCCGCATCGGTTTGTATGTATTGCACGATGGGCAGGCCGTCGCGGGGAATGCCCAGGGCGCTGACGATCCCGCGGGAGACCGATTTCTGTTTCATCAGGTCGCGGCGGGGATAGCCGATGGTCATTACTGTGTCGCCAACCCGGACATCATCAGATGATCCGATGGGTATCGCCGGCGGCAAGGTTGTACTTTCAATTTGCAGCAGGGCAAGATCTGTTTCCGGGTCTGACCCTACCAGTCGGGCCCGGGCAGTGATCGTCCTGTTCTGTGCATCACTGAAGTGAACTTCAATCTCTTCGGCACCTTCAATTACATGCAGTGCAGTCAGGATATGCCCTTCGTTACTGACAGCAACGCCGGATCCCAGGCTATCCCATAACCGCTCTGAGGGCATATTCAGTAACAAGTCCCGCAAAGCGGAAGGCAGCTCCTCCACAGGCGGCAACTGTATCTGTTCACGAATCGTTGAGTGAATGCTGACCACTGACGGCGATGCAGCATCAATTGCATCCGCATAGCTTTCGGTGGTGGCGGGCCCAATGGTCGGTGTCGCCGACATCGTAACAGGCAGCGCGGAAATTCTGGCTGAAAGCTCGCTGATTTGCTGATACTGAATCAGGACCAGGGCGAATAAAACGCCTGTCACCGCGGGCCAGCTGATAAACTGCAGTAGTTTTTTCATAACAGGTCGCATTATGCGAATTATTGCAGCTTAAGTGAAGGTAAATCGTTATGTCAGTAGATCGCCAGACCCTTTTGACAGCACTGGATCAATTGCTGAAAACCGACCAGTTTAACGACTATTGTCCAAACGGGTTGCAGGTTGAGGGTAAATCCGTCATCAAACGCATAGTCTCCGGCGTGACCGCCAGCCAGGCCCTGATTGATCAGGCGGGTGAAGCGGGTGCTGATCTGTTGCTGGTGCACCATGGGTATTTCTGGCGCGGTGAAAGTTCCGTCATTACCGGAATCAAGCACAAACGTATCAGACAATTGATGGCTTATGATATGAATCTGGTGGCGTATCATCTGCCGCTGGATGCCCACCCGGAGCTGGGTAACAATGTGCAGCTGGCGCATGTGCTGGGCTTTGAACCGAGCGGTGAGCTAACCAGGATAAACAATCAGATCATGGGGCTGGTATGCGATCTGCCGGCCCCGGTCAGCGCCGCCAGCCTGTCTGACAGAATTGCACGTGCACTGTTCCGGCCCCCGCTACATATAAACGCCGAGTCAGATGGCCAGGCCAGGCCGATCCGTCGTATTGCCTGGTGCACCGGTGCTGCCCAGTCATATATTGAGCATGCAGTGCGCGCCGGCGCCGATGCCTACATATCCGGCGAGATATCTGAGACCACCGCGCACCAGGCACGCGAGCTGGGTATTCACTACTTTGCCGCCGGACACCACGCGACCGAGCGTTATGGTGTGCAGGCACTCGGTCAGTGGCTGGCTGCGCGATTTGAGGTGGAACACCAGTTTATCGATATTGATAATCCGGTATAGCGACCTACCTGACCGAGAGCACCCCGTGCGTCTGCAGCATCGTCAATACCTGATCCAGGCAATCCTCAACACTGAGTGCATTGGTATCCAGCTCCAGATCTACATGTTCCGGTGGAGCATAGGGAAACGAGATGCCGGGGATGTCGGCGGAACCCGTTGACTCGGACGCCGCGTAGATGCCACTCGGATCACGCTGTTGACAGACAGTGATGGGCGGGTTCAGATATACCACAAGGCAATTATCCTTGCCGATGACGCTGACAGCGTGTTCGCGTGAATCAGGGTTGGGCGCCACAAAAGCAGCGCAGCAAATCAGTCCGGAATCATTCAGGAAGCGAGCGATGTGAGCGCTTCGGCGCAAATTTTCGGCGCGGCCCTCCGCATCGTGAGGCAGATCCCTGCTGATTCCAAGCCGCATGGATTTGCCGTCCAGCACGGTACTCACCCGGCCCATATCGAACAGGCGCCGCTCCACGCCATGCGCCAGTGTTGATTTGCCGGCACCGGATATACCAATGAACATGATGGTTGCAGGTTTTTGCCCGTATCGGGCAGCCCGCTCTTCCTTGGTGACATGGGTTGCGCTGCTGCGCTGCTTTCGGCGCCGTGCTGCAACACTGTCGGCTGCTATCATGCCGGCAGCGACTGTTACGTTGCTGAGCCGGTCGATGACTATAAATGCGCCTGTGTTGCGGTTTCTGTCGTAACTGTCAATGCAGACGGGCTGGTCAACGCTGATCTCGCAAAGTCCGATCTCATTCAGTTCCAGCGCCGGCGCCGGCCGTTCCTGCAGTGTGTTGACATCAATCTGATGTTTTATGGTATTGATGCGTCCACTGACCGTTTTACTGCCCAGCTTGAAGTCGTACAGTTTGCCGGGCAGCAGCGCTGACTCTGTCATCCAGACAACGGTGGCATCAAATTCTTCACTCACTGTTGGCATATTGTCGCGATGAACAATCATGTCGCCCCGGCTGACGTCAATTTCGTCTTCCAGTGTGAGGGTGACGGCCATTTCTGCATGCGCCAGTTCCAGCTCCTCATCAAATGTCACAATGGACTTGATGCGGCTTTTTTTGCGTGACGGCAGCACAACAATTTCGTCGCCCTTGCGGACCACCCCGGAAGCAATGGTGCCACAGAACCCGCGAAAATTCAGATTGGGCCGATTGACATACTGCACGGGGTAGCGGAAATCATCATAGTTGCGGTCTTCGGCTATCTGTACACTATTGAGCAGCGACATCAGGGTAGGGCCATCGTACCACTGCATTTTTTCGCTTGCGTTCACAACATTGTCGCCATCCAGCGCGGACATCGGGATGAAGTGAAAATCTGCAGGTTTCAGGTTGTCGCAAAAAGCCAGGTAGTCTGCCTTGATCTGGTCAAACACGTCCTTGCTGTAATCAACCAGGTCCATTTTATTGACGGCAACCACAATATGCCTGATACCCAGAAGCGAAGTGATAAAGCTGTGGCGCCGGGTCTGCACCTGGACTCCATGGCGGGCGTCAATAAGAATGATGGCCAGGTCGCAGGTGGATGCGCCGGTAGCCATGTTGCGGGTGTACTGTTCGTGGCCGGGGGTATCCGCGATGATAAATTTGCGTTTTGATGTGGAAAAATAGCGATAGGCCACATCAATGGTGATGCCCTGTTCCCTTTCCGCCTGCAGGCCATCAACCAGCAATGCCAGGTCAATTTTGCTGCCGGTGGTGCCGGATTTGATACTGTCTTTCTGAATCGCAGCCAGTTGATCTTCGTAGATCATCTTGGAGTCGTGCAGCAATCGGCCAATCAGGGTGCTTTTACCATCATCAACGCTGCCGCAGGTAAGCAGGCGCAGCATTTCCTTGCGCTCATGCTGGGCAAGATAGGCATTGATATCAGTGCTGATAAGATCGGATTGATGAGACATGTCAGAAATACCCTTTGCGTTTTTTCTCTTCCATGGAGCCAGCCTGGTCGGAGTCAATCAGGCGGCCCTGACGCTCAGAGCTGGTTGTCAGCAACATTTCCTGAATAATTTCGGGCAAGGTGGTTGCGTTTGATTCAACGGCGCCTGTCAGCGGGTAACACCCCAGGGTTCGAAATCGCACTGACTTGTGCTCGATGCTGGCGCCGTCCGGTATTGGCATGCGCTCATCATCTACCATGATATCCACACCATCCATATTGACGACCGGCCGCTCGCTGGCGAAATACAGCGGCACGATGTCGATATCGTTCAGATATATGTACTGCCAGATATCCAGTTCCGTCCAGTTGGAGAGCGGGAATACCCGGATGCTTTCGCCCTTGTTTACCTTGCCGTTGTAGATGTTCCACAATTCGGGGCGCTGATTTTTCGGATCCCAGCGATGATTCTTGTCGCGGAACGAAAACACCCGCTCCTTGGCGCGCGACTTTTCTTCGTCGCGCCGCCCACCGCCAAATGCGGCATCAAATTTGTGTTTGTCCAGTGCCTGACGCAGGCTTTGTGTTTTCATGACGTCTGTATGCTTTTCGCTACCGTGTGTAAAGGGGCCTACACCGGCTTCCAGGCCTTCCTGGTTGATGTGTACGATCAGATCCAGACCAAGTTTCTCCATCTGCCGATCACGGAATTCGATCATCTCGCGGAACTTCCATGTTGTATCTACGTGCATCAGCGGAAAAGGAAGACGCCCTGGATAAAAGGCCTTTAGCGCCAGATGTAACATGACCGACGAGTCTTTCCCTATTGAATAGAGCATGACCGGGTTGCTGAATTCGGCAGCAACCTCACGAATGATATGGATACTTTCAGCTTCGAGCTGCCTGAGGTGTGTAAGGTTGTAGTCTGCCATGAATGTTTTTACCGGTATGCCGCAAGCCCTCCGGCAATTCGGAAAGGCAGCAACGCATTAACGTATTTGTGGTCAAGAGTGCTTCGTTCACATGCCGAACACACTCGTCTCGGTGTCAGTCGTCCGGACGCGTGTTGTTTTTGTCCAGGCCGAACTCCTCAGACAGGGCGCCAGGTCCCGGGGACTTCTTGGGTGCATAGTCCTTGGGTGGCTCCAGTGAGTCATCCTTTTCCTGGTCTCCAGCGAACATGGCCTGCTCGCTGGCAGGCAGGAGTTTGCCGGCAACATCTTCCGTACACAGCTGTTGGGCACCTGTTGCCAGATGCTGATAGACATCACGATAACTTTCAGTCATCTGTTGCACCAACTCAGCGGTAGTATTGAAATGTTCACTGACATGCTCGCGGTAATCTGCGTGATGACGCTGCAACTCCTGCATTTGCGCCTCCAGCTCTGTCAATCTGGCGGGACTGCCTGCCTGAACTTTTTTGCCAATCAACAAACCGGCAACCAGGCCGGCAGCCAGACAAACGATGCCTGTTAACCACAACATATCAATCCACCTTTGCTGTATGCGTCAGAATATAGAAAATTCAAAATCAAGTATAGATATATAAAAACATATAGTTATATAAATAAGGCATAAAAAGCGCGAAAGTGCGATAGACCTCGCGTCGGATTCTAGCACGATGCGTCCGGCATGTTGAATTGCAACTGGTAGACGGATTGTCCTAAAATGCTGCGCCTCCGGCATCAGTCTGCCTTCCGCCAATTACCGAGCGTATCCGGCCTCATGAGCCCATCCGACATACTGACAGATTCTGCGTCACCCGTGCTGCGTTATAAGGCAGATATCGATTCAGGTCTGTTGCAGACAGATGCTGCCCAGGCCATGGCAATTGACAGGGTCCAGTCATTGTATGAAAAGCTGCTGCGGAGCCGCAGGGGCGATGCCGGTCACGGTTTGCCGGGACTTCTGTCGGCGTTGCGGAGGCTGACCGGTCTGGGGGCGGCAGCACAGACTGAGCGCGTAAAGGGCATTTATTTTTACGGTGGTGTTGGTCGAGGTAAAACCTACATCATGGACCTGTTTTTCGAAAGTCTGCCTTTTGCTGAAAAGCAGCGTACCCACTTTCATCGATTCATGCAGCAGGTGCATGCCAGGCTGAACGAGCTGAAACAGCAGAAAGATCCGCTGGAAAAGATAGCAGCCGACATTGCCGCCGATGTCAGGGTGCTGTGTTTTGACGAGTTTTTTGTATCAGATATCGGTGATGCCATGATTCTCGGTGGTCTGCTTGAGCATCTGATGGCGCGCAATGTCGTGCTGGTTGCCACTTCCAATATTCATCCTGATGGCCTGTATGCCAATGGTCTGCAGCGCGAGCGGTTTCTTCCTGCCATTGCACTCCTGCATCAGTATACGGACATAGTTGAGTTGGATGGAGGCGTGGACTATCGTCTGCGGGCACTGCAGCAGGCCTGCCTGTATTTCTCGCCGCTGGGCGAGATGGCAGACAGGGCACTGCAGGATGCATTTGCGCGCCTGAGCCATGAGCATGCCAGTGTCGGCAATAATATTGATGTCGAGTTGCTCGGCCGAACAGTCACCGCCCGGAAGGCGGGTGATGGTGTGGTCTGGTTTGATTTTGACAAGTTGTGTGCTGGCGCGCGCAGTGCGTTTGACTATATAGAGGTGGCGCGTATTTATCATGCCGTCGTGCTTGGCAACGTACCGCAAATGGGTTCGGCGCAAGATGATTTGGCAAGAAGGTTTGTCAGTCTGGTCGATGAGCTGTATGATCGCCATGTTAAATTGATTATCTCTGCTGCTGTGCCCCTGACGGATCTCTACACCGGACATGGGCTGGCGTTTGTGTTTGAAAGAACCCAAAGCCGCCTGCTTGAGATGCAATCCGAGGAGTACCTGGCACGCGAGCACCGGCCCTGATTAATTTCAGCGAATTACTCCATAAAATACTTGATGTTTACGAGGCTCTTCGGTAGTATTCGCGCTCCCTGAAGATAATGCCCGTTCGGTGACGTTACATGAAGACTTTTAGTGCTAAACCACAAAATGTTGAACACAACTGGCTGCTGATAGATGCAGACGGTCAAACACTCGGTCGTATGGCTGCAGAGATTGCGACCCGGTTGCGTGGAAAACACAAGCCTGAGTACACACCTCACGTGGATACCGGCGACTTCGTCGTGGTTGTCAACGCAGAGAAGGTTCGTGTAACCGGCAAAAAAACATCAGACAAGATGTACTATCATCACACCGGGTATCCGGGTGGTCTGAAATCGTTCAGTTTCGAGAAGCTGATCGATCGCAACCCTGAGAAGGTGCTCAAGCTTGCCGTTAAAGGCATGCTGCCGCGCACCCCGCTGGGACGTGCGATGTTCAAGAAGCTCAAAGTATATGCGGGTACTGAGCATCCCCATGCGGCACAACAACCGCAAGCTCTGCAACTGTAAGAATTTTACGAGGTCCACTGAAACCCTATGTCTACGACTCAATATTACGGCACCGGCAGACGCAAAACTGCGACAGCAAGAGTGTTTATCCGCAAAGGAACCGGTGCCATCACCGTCAACAATCGTACCCTGGATAATTTCTTTGGTCGCGAAGTTGCGCGGATGATTGTTCATCAGCCTCTGCAGTTGGTTGATATGAATGATAAATTCGATATCAAGGTCACTGTTTGTGGTGGTGGCAGTTTTGGTCAGGCCGGCGCAATCCGTCATGGTCTGACCCGCGCACTGATCGCCTATGATGAAGAGCTGCGCTCGCCACTGCGGAAAGCAGGGTTTGTGACCCGTGATGCGCGTGAAGTTGAGCGTAAGAAAGTGGGTCTGCGCAAGGCGCGTAAGCGTCCTCAGTACTCCAAGCGTTAATCGCCGGCAGAATGCGCCGTACCACGCCATGTTTATGGCGCAGCGGTGCATGTCTGTCCTGCCTTTTACACGCAGTTGTTTTCAAAAAGCGCCTTTGCCTTTGTTGGCAGGCGCTTTTTTATTGTTCTGAAAAAAATATATTTCTTTTTGATTCAGGCGGTTAAGTAGTGATGGGATGAATGCGGACTTGAAAAAAGCCGCTAAATTAACTACTATTCAGCCCGTTTGCCGGTTTGCGCCCTTCAGCGACTATCACCAGATTGCCTTCTTGATCTGATTTGACAGCCGAGCGTCATAACAAGCGCAGCACAGCAGCACAAGCAGATTTCGCTCACATCCGGATACCCAGGGATTTGAGTTCAATTCTTTTAGTTAGACGACAAAGCTCAGGAGATTACACGGTGAGTGAAGACGGTACTGATTCTGGCCGCAGACGGTTTTTATTGGGGTCAACCTCGGTCGTAGGGGTAGCCGGTGTGGTAGGTGCGGTTGTGCCTTTCGTCGGTTCCTGGAATCCCAGCGCCAAAGCGCGCGCTGCGGGTGCACCAATACGGGTTGATATCAGTCGCATCGAAATGGGCGGCATTCTTGGCCCTATTCCGGCATGGCGAGGACGCCCGATTTTTGTTGTACGCCGGTCAACGGCTGCCATCGAGGCGCTGACAACGTTGGACGGGGATCTGCAGGACCCTGCCTCTGAGCAGCCGGAGCAACCGGATTATGCAACCAATGCATACCGTTCACGAGATCCGGAAGTGCTGGTTCTGGTTGGATTGTGTCCCCATTTGTTCTGTTCTCCTACGCCCCGTTTGGCAATCCGCGCTGAACCCTTTGAGGCTAACTGGAAAGGCGGGTTCTTCTGTCCGTGTCATGGTTCCAAATTTGATCTGGCTGGCCGCGTTTATAACGGTTCACCGGCGTCACGTAATATGGAAGTGCCGCCCTATTACTATGAGACCGACAATGTCATTGTGATTGGTGAAGACGGGGTGAGCGCATAATGAGTGATACAAAAAAACCAGGCTTTATCGTTTCCTCTCTGGTCGGACTGAGAGACTGGACCAACGACCGCTTGCCTATCATGACTGCTTGGGAAAAGCACATGAGCAAGTACTATGCGCCCAAGAATTTCAATTTCTGGTACTTTTTTGGTGTGCTGTCTCTGGTAGTACTGGTGATCCAGTTGCTGTCCGGCATCTTCCTGACCATGCACTATACCAACAGTGCTGAAGGCGCTTTTGCGTCGGTCGAATACATCATGCGTGATGTTGAATTTGGCTGGCTGATACGGTACATACACTCGACCGGTGCGTCGGCATTTTTTGTGGTGATCTACCTGCACATGTTCCGCGGTCTGATGTACGGATCCTATAAAAAACCGCGTGAGCTGATCTGGGTATTCGGCATGGCCATCTATCTGGTGCTGATGATGGAAGGCTTCATGGGTTATGTATTGCCCTGGGGTCAGATGTCCTACTGGGGTGCCAATGTGATTGTGTCCCTGGTTGGTGCGATTCCCGTTATTGGTGATGACCTGCTGATCTGGGTTCGTGGTGACTTCCTGATTTCAGGTGCAACGCTGAACCGGTTCTTCGCACTGCACGTGGTGGCGTTGCCAATCATTCTGATCGCACTGGTTGTGCTGCACCTGCTGGCGCTGCATGAAGTGGGTTCCAACAACCCGGACGGCATCGAAATCAAGAAGAACAAGGGCCCGGACGGGATTCCTGTTGACGGTGTACCGTTCCATCCTTATTACACCGTGCATGACATGGTGGGTATCGCGGTATTCTTCTTTGTATTCTGCTTTATCATCTTTTTTGTGCCGGAAATGGGTGGATACTTCCTTGAGCCGCCAAACTTCCAGGAAGCCAACCCGCTGATCACACCTGAGCACGTTCCGCCGGTATGGTACTTCACACCTTTCTACTCCATGCTGCGCGCTGTGACTGTGCCGCTGTTTGGTATCGACGCGAAGTTCTGGGGTCTGATCGTAATGTTCGGTGCCATCGCCATTCTCTTTGTGGTGCCCTGGCTTGACCGCAGTCCGGTTAAATCCATTCGCTACAAGGGTTGGTACAGCCGGATAGCGTTGCTGATTTTCACCGCCAGCTTCCTGATTCTGGGCTATCTGGGTACGTTGTCCGTCAGCCCGGGTCGCACCGTGCTGGCGCAGATAACAACAGTGCTGTACTTCCTGTTCTTTTTCCTGATGCCCTGGTACACCAGAAAGGAACAGGTTTTTGCCGAACCGACACGCGTGACAGGTCGCTGGATCAGTAACAAGCAGCTGGTCATTACGCTGGCGCTGCTGACGGCTCTGGTGCTGTTGCCGCTCAAGGCAGTGGGTGCGGAGTCGTCAAATGTGCATCTGGATGAAGTCGAGATGGATCTGCGCGACGAAGCATCGCTGCAGAGCGGCTGGCAAACCTACATGAATTACTGCCACGCCTGCCATTCACTGAAGTATGCCCGTTTTGAACGTACTGCAGATGACCTGGGTGTACCCCACGACCTGGTTCTCGATAATCTGGCCTTTGGTGGCCAGGCTATCGGTGAATTGATGGAAAATAACATGCCGGCTGAAGCGAGCAACAACTGGTTTGGCAAGACTCCGCCTGACCTGACATTGATTGCACGTGTGCGCAGCCCGGAATGGCTGTACACCTATATGCGCTCATTCTACGAAGACGAATCGCGTGGTTACGGTGTTAACAACAAGGTATTTCCAAATGTGGGTATGCCTAATGTGCTTTACGAGCTGCAGGGCGATGTGATCTGCAGCAATAATGCGGACACGCCGGAAGAATGCGATCTGCGTCATGTGGATGGCTCCGGTGAGTTGACGCCAGAACAGTTTGACAGCGTTATTTACGACCTGGTCAATTTCCTTTACTACGTTGGTGAGCCCGTACGCCTGAAGCGTCAGGCCATTGGTGTTTACGTATTGGGATTCCTGGCCATTCTGTTCGTGCTGACACTGCTGTTGAATCGTGAATACTGGAGACGTATTCACTAAGAGTCGCACATTTGTGCAGGCTGACGGGATTTTTTAAGGAACAGGTACTATGGGTGTAGTAGCAAAGCGCTCTTCCATGACGTTTTATTCCGATGGCAGTAGTCAATACAGTCATCGTGTGCGGATCGTGCTGGCAGAGAAAGGGGTGACCGTTGAAACGATCAACGTGGACCCTGTGAACCCGCCCGAAGATCTTTCTTCGTTGAACCCCTACAACAGCCTGCCAACGCTGGTTGATCGTGATCTGGTGCTGTATGAAGCCAATATCATGATGGAGTATCTTGACGAGCGGTTCCCGCACCCTCCGCTATTTCCGGTGTATCCGGTAGCGCGGGCACAGAGCCGCTTGTGGATGTACCGAATACAACGCGACTGGTGCTCCGTGGTCGATGATCTGACTGCTGGGAAAGGCACTGCAGCTCAGCAGGATAAAATGCGCAAGGAGTTGCGCGAAAGCCTGATTTCCATTGCGCCGATTTTTGCCGAGAAGCCCTTTTTTATGAGTGACGAATTCACAATAGTGGATTGCTGTGTCACACCCATCCTCTGGCGTTTGTCGTCATTGGGGATTGATCTGGGTAATCATAAGTCCGTTCAGCCATTGTTGAAGTATCGCGCCCGTCTGTTTTCCCGTGATTCGATCAGAGCCAGTTTGTCGGATCAGGAAAAAGAGATGGTATAAGGCCTCATATGACCATGACATCCAGTCGTCCCTATCTGCTCAGAGCACTTTATGAGTGGATACTGGAGAATGAGTGTACTCCCTATGTTGTGGTGAACGCGTTTGCGGACAACGTTCAGGTGCCACAGGAGTACGTCAAGGATGGTCAGATAGTCCTCAATATCTCGCCGTCAGCCGTTCATGCTCTGCAGATGAACAATGTCGCATTAGAATTCAACGGCAGGTTCTCAGGTATACCAACCCCGGTTTATGTGCCAGTCAGTGCTGTCATGGGAATTTATGCCAGAGAAAACGGCCAGGGCATGGTGTTTGAGGCAGAGTCGCCGGCACCGACACCACCCACGCCACCTCAGTCTGCTGACACATCCGGTTCTGCCGGCCCCGGGGATCGCCCGGTAAAACCATCATCGGGCAGCCGTCCTTCATTGCGGGTTGTGAAGTAGGCCGGGCAGGCCCCTGTGACAACCCTGTCCGCTATCTGTCAGAGATACTCAAATACGTTAACTACACGGATTACGCCGCCTACATTGCGTGCCAGGCTGGTTGCACGGGCACCTTCCTCACGATCCACAATCCCCATCAGGTACACGGTCCCGTTATTGGCAACGACCCTGATGCGATTGGAATTGACGTCTTCACTGGCAGCCAGCTGGGTCCGGACTTTGGTTGCCAGCCAGGAGTCATTGCCGCGAGCGAGCAGACTTCTGCTACCGGCCACTTCCAGCTCGTTGTGTACCCGTCGCACGTGGACACTGGCATCGGCTGCGATGCTGGCAGCCTGTTGCTTGAGTGCCTCGGACTGAACCTGTCCGACCAGCAGAACAACGCCGTTGTGACTGGTGACATTAAAACTGGCATCGCGAAACTGTCGTTGTTGAGAGCGCATATTCACAGTGATCTTGGTTTCAATGGATTCATCTTCCACGACAGTGCCTGCGGTGCGCAGATAGGGATCTTCCTGCAGGCCCTGATCACCGGTTGTTTCCGTCAGAATTGTCGTGCAGGCGGTGCTGCCAAGTATCAGGCTGAACAATAGAATACGTTTGATGTTCACAGCTCTTCTCCAAATATCTGAATGTCAATCAGGTCGCACAGACAATGCACCAGTACCAGTTGCACCTCCAGACTTCGGTGTGCCTGTGGCGCCGGTGCTTTGATTTCAATAGCGTCTGATTGTAACACCCGGGCAAGTTTGTTGCTCAGTTCACTGTCGATCAGAATAACAGGTATTTTATATTCATTGGCTGTGCTGATAGCCTGACTGAGGGAGGCATTTTCGCTACCTGCGCACAATACGATCAGAACATCGTTCGGTTGCGCCAGCGTCTTGATCTGATCAGCACCTAATGCAATGGCGGGCAGGCCGGGTCGTTCCCGCTCGTAGCGGGTCAGCAACAAGGAGACGAAGTACTCAGCGATGACAGCAGAGCCATCGCTGCCGCAGATCAGCACCTTGCCACCTTGCAGTAATGCCGCGCTGAGCTGTTCCGCCGCGCTCACCACAGTATCTGTCAGCAGTCCCTGAGCTTCTCTGAGTGTTGCAATACTGTGCTGAAAGTTTTGCTGAACGCGTTGTTGTAAACTCATATCAGGGTTTCCATCCGGGTATCCATCCATATTGCTACAAGCATATTGGAATCAGGCCTGAATCGCATTTCTAATCCACTCATAATGCAGGGCATTGCTGTCGTTTGTTCTGGTGATGCCAATGACATCAATGCGACAGGGAACCTTGTCGGTCAATTGATGATGTTGCAGGTAAACCTGTGCCGTGCGCAATACCTTTTGCTGCTTGCGAAAGTTGATGCTGGCAATCGGATCCACGAACTGGTCATCAGTCCGGTATCGAACTTCAACAAACACCAGGTAGTCGCCATCCTGCATGATCAGATCGATTTCGCCGAGCCGGCAGCGATAGTTGCGTTCGATGAGGATCAGGCCCTTGTCCGCCAGAAAGCAGGCTGCCCGGCCCTCCAGTGACTCCCCGGTATGGCGTCGGAGCGCCGGTCGTATTGGTTCGTCCGGAGCTTGCCCACTATGGTTTGACGATGACATCCATGTATCCTCGCTGATAAGCGACCCGGCGGTTCAGCTATCAGTTTGCCGTCAGAGCCGATGATGGTGTTTGTGCGATCAGTTCCGGCGCCCCGTTGACAATGCGCGCCGGGAGCAGTTCCCGCGTAATGCTGCCGTTGGCCTGCATACCCAGGACACCCGTTGCCCCCTGAATTCTGATGCCGGGAAAGTTGCTCATCTGCGCAAGCCTTGCATGCAGGCGATAGGCGTCCACGCCCATTGCACGCAGTCGCTGCACTGCGGCGGAGTTGGCGGGCCAGGCTTGCAGGGTTTGTGCCTGCAGTGGATCGTTGGCAGTCAGTATCCAGGGTGCATCCACAAAAATAATCCCGTTCAGATCCCGGTTATTACTTGCACCTCTGCCGCCATCGTAAATTGCCGGCATCGCATATACCGGAACGTCGCCTGCAAAATGGAAGCCAAGCGTTGGCTTGAGCTGTCGGCCTTCTGCGGGATTGGCCTGCATAAAGATGAAATCTATATCCTGACGCCGGCGTGGTATGAATTCCATATTGTTGCGCGGCAGGATGCTGAGTAACTGATCAGCTCGTGCCTGGCTGGCGTCAGTGTTCAGCATGCGGGCGATGGTGTCCGGATAGTCGGCCGCATCGCCGAACCCGGTCCGGTTGATCACTGTTCCTCCCAGCGCCTGCCAGGCGTCTGTAAAGACCTGCTGGATGCGTTGATATTCCTGGCCGTCAGGGGTCAGCACAGATGCTGAACGATGACCGGATTGCCAGGCAGTGCGGGCGATCTGCCGGATCTCATCTTCAGGTGCCAGACCGAACTGATAAAAGCCGGCGGGATTCAACCGGTCCTCGTCACCGTAATTCAATGCCAGGGTCGGGACAGCAAGTCGTTGCTGGCGCTGGAGCTGGCGCACCGATTCCTTGCGAAGTGGTCCGATCACCAGATCGGCTCCGCGTTCAACTGCAAGACGGTACAGTGTTGTGACATCGGAAATGCCACTGGTGTCGTGAATGCTCACTTGCGGCACTTGCTGTCCCTGCTTCACAGCATCGTAAAAGGCTGCCAAAAAACCTTCGCTTACCGCACGCCCTGCAGCTTCACTTAACGGAATCAACAGCGCAACATGTTGCGGGCGGGTAGCCAGCAATTCAACAATAAAAGCCAATGCAGCTGGCAGCCTTGCAGCTGCGCTGTGCTGGTTCCACCGGTTCTGCCACTGTCTGATGGCGTCCACCTGTTGTTCAATATTGTCCTGGCGAGCATTCACGACATTGGTCAGCTCAAGCCAGCCGCGCAGTTCATAGGAGTCAGCCTGACTGGCCTGATAGCGTAGTGAGGGGGCAGGCGCGGCTGACAGGATTTCCCATATCCTGTCGATATTGGCGACACGGTCCTCAACGGGCAGCAGGTTGACCATTCTTGTGTGCTCGCGCGCTGCCGACACAAACTGGCCCAGAGCCATATAGGCGCGCGAGCGCAGCTCCATGATGTCAGCCCTGAGTTGATCGTCCAACTGTTGCTGCTGTTCAAACGGGCTGCCGTTCAGAATTATCAGGGCGCTCTGTGGTGTGTTGCGCAGCATGGCAATTTCTGCATAAAGGAACGCTGTTCGAGCCTGCAGATGCAGAGGCAGCGGCGTGTGGTCATCGATACCGTTCAGTATTGCCGCTGCCGTATCTGCATCGGCATCAGAAATGGCTATTGTTGCGGCGCGTAGCAGAAACTCCTCGGCTTCCGGACTTTCAAGATCAGCTGCGGTAGCAAGATACTGATTGATCAGGCTGCTGTCAGCAATGGTGGCCACCGGGGAGCTGTCCGTATTGCGCTGGGCTGTTTGCGGTCCGCTCGCCGAGCAGGAGAGCAGCGTAGCGAAGATGATCATCAGGGAAAGATTTCGCAAGTACATGGCTTTCAGGTTACCGTCAGGAGAGCTGGCTGATATGATTGACTGACGTTTGAATCATAGCAGGCACACACCCATGTTGCGAGACTCACCTGGGCAGGGCCGACCACTATTCGGGAGTTGTTGATGGTTGAAGATACAGGGTCTGACGAGGCAGGGTTTGGCGAAACTGCACAGTTGCAATACTCATCGATAAAGCGTCCCGCCCTGTACGTAGTTGCGACGCCAATTGGCAATCTGTCCGATATTACCCATCGTGCCATTGAAGTCCTGTCTCATGTTGACCTGATAGCTGCCGAGGATACCCGCCACAGTGGCAGATTACTGCAACACCTGGGCGTGTCGACCCGGATGATTTCCTATCACGACTTCAGTACCGGGCAGCGCGAACAGGCAATTCTGCAGCGACTCAGCGAAGGAGAGGCCATTGCGCTGATCTCTGATGCCGGCACGCCCCTGATTTCCGATCCGGGATACAGTCTGGTGCTTAAATGCCGGGAGTTGCAGATTCCGGTAATTCCTGTGCCGGGGGCGAGTGCTGTCACGGCGGCATTGAGTGCCGCAGGGCTGCCCAGCAATCGGTTTGCATTTGAGGGATTTCCTCCCGCAAAACGCGGAGCGCGCCAGCGGTACTTTCAGTCACTGGCTGATGAGGAGCGCACCCTGGTGTTTTACGAATCACCTCACCGGATTCAGGAGTCGATTGATGACATGAATCTTGCGTTCGGTGAAGAAAGGCAGGCTGTCATTTGTCGTGAACTCACCAAGACGTGGGAGACCATTCACGGTGACGAGCTGGCTGCGTTGTGTGTGTGGTTGCGTGAAGATGATAACAATCGTCGCGGTGAGTTTGTGGTACTCGTCCATGGTGCAGTCAGGCCGGAGGTACAGGCGCTGAGTCAGGAAACTGAACATGTACTGCGAATACTGATGCGGGAGTTGCCACTAAAACAGGCCGCAGCAATGGCTGCAGAGATCAGCGGCAGCAAAAAGAATATTCTCTATAAGCGAGCCCTGGAGATTGCTGATCAGGTTTGACGGATGCTTGCCGGATCAGGGTTTTCTGACCCAGCGACCATTGGCATCCTCAACAAAATGTCCTGAGCGGGTTGCCTGAACCGCACGCGCGTAGGCAAGCTGGGCAACGTCATCAACCGAAATATTGTTCTCGCGGGCGATTTCTTCGTATCTCGCCCGGCGTTGACGATTGATGTTTTCTACCATGGCAATTACCGACTCGGGCGCATTGGTCTGCACGAGACCAATATACCCGTCACTCTTTTCGCCGACGATACCGGCCGATTTGGCTTCTTCCAGTGTCTGGGCAAACGCAGCGCCGCTCATCGCGAAAAAGAGGAGCAGGGCCTGCAGCAATATTCTATGGGTTTTGAGGATACGCGTCATGATGCGAATTCCTGTCTGGGTACGTTAAAGTGAAATGCCATTGTCATCTATTCCTGTTCAAAACAGCCCGCTGTCCTCGGCAAAAATATCATCCAGTTCTCTGTCAACTTTTACGCGAACCTCGTGCTCTATTCTGACGTTCAGGTTGATGGTTATCGGTTCGCTGGGCATGGCTACCTGCACGGTAGGCGTGCAGGCTGCCAGAGTGCCGGCCAGCACGATCCCGACAAGTATCGACATCAGGCTGCCCGGAATATATGTGGTGGTAATTGTCTGCATGATGTATTGCACCGGAAGTATGGGTTATCACTACTATAGCAGAGCTGACTGAATTTAAGCTTAATGATGGGTGTTTTAACGGCAATTGGCGGTGGGTCACCAGTTCATTTGCCTGACCAGCGCCTCGGAGGCCGACCGGCCGGCCTGCAGGCTGTTCAGCAGGGCGGGAATGTTGTCAGTGATATTCAGATTAAGGTTGATGCGCTGACCGGTACCAACCAGAGGGCTGATGCCTTCGAGTTGAATGGCCAGTACCAGCTCCCCGTCGGACCGGTAATCTATGCGGGCCTGCAGCACATCGTATTGATAGCGCTGCAGTGCCTGGTAGACCAGATCAAGGCTCTGATTACCGGTGGCAGTGGGGCCGTCACGGTAGCTGATGGTGCCGCCCGGAGACAGGGCGCGCAATGTGCCACTGCTGACGACCGGGACAAGATTGCTGACGGTCACCGGTAGCGTCCCGCTGATAATGCCCGTTGCGGCTACGCCCTCATACGCACTCAGGGACAGTATTTGTCCGATATCTATATTGGCCAGTTCAAGCGTGAACTCGCCTTGCTGTTGTGTCAGGTCGTAGTCAAGTTCATTGCTGCTGATGGTGCCGCCGAAAATGCCGGCCAGCGGCTGATCCAGGCTGATCAGCCCTGACTGTGTATCAATCCGGTAACGGGTACTGAGATCACTTAACTGAATGCCGATATCCAGTGCATATAGCGTGGCGGAACAGGTTTCGGTGGTGCGGATCTGCCAGTCTGGCAGCAACTCAGCCTGCAGGCCGGTACTCAGGCCGGTAAACGCAATGTCCTGGTAGTAACCACTGAGCGTTTGTGCCTGAAGTACAAACGGACCTTCTATCAAAAAATCCGCTGTGGACGACAGATCCCAGTTCAGCTGGCCGTTTGCAGCCAGGTGTCCATCTATCAGATCGGCATCAATCGGGAGTGGCGAGACCAGGTCAGACAGTTTTGTGTTGGTGTCAAAATCGATGCAGGCAATGTCAAAATTGCCGTTACCTTGCTGAAGATCCAGGTCGTGGTGTAAATCCGCACTGATCAGCTGAAGATCATTCAGGCTGACCGCAGACTGGACGGTCAGACCGTTGTTGTCCAGTGCCAGTGTCTGCACAAACCGCGCTGACCAGAGATTCAGCGAGGTCAGGCTGGTGTAGACCTGACTGATGCTGAAGTTGCTGTACAGGCTCAGGTTTTTCAGGTCCGGCGTCAGCGTCAGGTCCCTGTAACTGCCACTGATGCTGTCAATAGCAACGTTTGCGCCAATCATGCCTGCGGATACACGGAGCAAGGGCATTGCCAGTTGAATCTCTTTGCTGTGCAGGTGAACTGTGTTCTGCTCATCAAGCGCCAGTGTGGTGTTTGAGCCAAACTGCAGATCTATCATGCCCAGTTCAAGTGCCGGGTGAACAAGATTACCAATGCGAACGAAGCTGCCTGCCAGGATATCAGCCTGCAGGTATCCCTGCTCATAAGTCACTGAGAGGCCCAGCAATGCCTCGGCATCTGTAACAATGATGCCGTTGATCTGAGCGGGACTGGCACTGATACCAATGTCGATGTGGCCGATGGCCAGCCTGCTGAAGGGTAGATCAGAGGTCAGGTCCGACCAGATTGCCGGTGCATCAGTCGGATCAGAAGGCAGCGCCAGATAGTCAAGCAGTGCCGTCAATTCGCCTGGATCAGTTTCTATCCGGTCAATATCTATTTCCCGGACGGTACCGCCGAGAATCTCGCGAGGATCAAAACTTACATGAATTCCCTGTAGTGAGTGCTCGGTCTGAAGCGGGTTGAATCGTAATCTGACTTCGCGGATGGTGACAGACCTGAGTCCCGGATTTATCCCCTCAATGGCAATTATCTCAATGTCGTACGGGCTGGCAAGGCGGTTGGCAGTATCCAGTATTATCTGTGCTTGCTGCTGGTAAATCCGGAACGCCAGCCCGGTCATTACCACTATGGTGGTCAGTAAAAGAATCCAACCGATACGAAATTTTCGTCCGGGCCTGTTCTGTCCGGATTCTGGTGTGCGGGTCGGTGGGAGTGTGCCAGTATTCATTTTGTTAGTTTGCCATGGTCGGATACAAATAACTTGTTTTTGTCGTCGTGCTCGCTTAACCTGCGGCGCGAGTCAGCCAGGCAGTCGCTGCCAGATCTGCGTCTACTACCGTTTTGGCGGTAAATGAGGCACCTGGTGGAGGAAAGTCCGGGCTCCGCAGAGCAGAACGCCAGGTAACGCCTGGGAGGCGCAAGCCTACGGAAAGTGCAGCAGAGAGTAGACCGCCAACCCCGGCTTCGGTCGGGCGGTAAGGGTGAAAGGGTGCGGTAAGAGCGCACCGCGCGACTGGCAACAGTTCGTGGCACGGCAAACCCCGTTCGGAGCAAGGCCAAATAGGGATCCGATGGTGCGGCTCGCACTGGATCCGGGTAGGCTGCTTGAGGCCAGTAGTGATGCTGGTCCCAGATGAATGACTGTCCCCGACAGAACCCGGCTTATCGGCTGACTCGATTTTTTTACCCGCTCTCCGCCCTGTAGTTGCCAGCAATATCGGGGTGGGGCAGCGGCCTTCGATTACGGTCTGTACCCCTCCGGTTTCTTCGTTTTTTGAACTCCTGGTTCATCATCTTTTTATAATTCACTTTAACTTGATTCGCCACCTGTTTGATTATTATTTTGTTTGTGGCACGACCTTGCTCAATTTCTCAGTAAAACCGATTTTTCCCTGATATTTCATACGCTTCTCTTGATTAAAAAGTGCAAATAGTACTTGCGCTAGGCTTTTGCTGTGCATATAGTGTCGCAATGTGGAGTGAAGTGGGTCAAAGTGTACTAAAGTGGGGGTAAAAGGCTGTTCGGTGTTTAACCGAGTCTGAAATCCCGGAGCGCAAACGTGTTCAGAGGCGTCAATACAATAAATCTCGATGCAAAAGGGCGTATGGCATTGCCAGCGCGCTATCGCGAGGTATTGGCTGAAAAATACGGTGGGCGCCTGGTTGCTACAGTGGACTTTGCCGGCCAGTGTCTGCTGCTCTACCCGATTGATGAATGGGAGGTAATTCAGCAGAAGATTGAGAGTCTCTCGAGCTTTGACGAGGCCAGCAGGCGCGTACAGCGTATGCTGATCGGTCATGCTCACGACCTTGAGATGGATGGCAGCGGCAGGGTGCTGCTGCCTCAGATTCTGCGTTCACGCGCAAAACTGGACAAACTTGTGGCGCTGGTCGGACAGGGTATGAAGTTTGAAATCTGGAATGAAGAGATCTGGAGTGGGCAGGCGGACAGCTGGTTCTCCAGCGACTCCGGTCAGGTGGAGTTGCCGCCGGCCCTGTTGAATCTTTCGTTGTAATGGCTGGAAAAGTCTGGTTACTCAGAGCGGTGTGATATGACTGCAGTGCAGGTACATGAAGCCGTATTGTTGCATCCGGCAGTGGATGCTCTGGTGACAGATCGCGCCGGATTTTATGTGGATGGCACATTCGGACGAGGCGGGCATTCACGGCTCATTCTTGAAAAGCTTGCAGAGGACGGGAGGCTGCTGGCCATTGACAAGGATCCCCGGGCAATTGAGGCGGGTCACAAGCTCATGTCCGAGGATGCACGTTTTATAGTTCGTCAGGGCTCATTTGCGGATATGGGCAAGTGGGTGGCCGAGTCCGGTGCGACCGGTCAGGTCGCGGGCATTCTTCTGGACCTTGGTGTTTCTTCACCGCAACTGGATGAACCAGAGCGCGGCTTCAGTTTTATGCACGACGGCCCGCTGGACATGCGCATGAATCCGGACGAGGGGTTGAGTGCGGCACAGTGGTTGGCACAGGCACCGGAGCAGGAAATTGCAGATGTGATCTATCGCTACGGAGAGGATCGTTTCTCCCGGCGTATTGCGCGCGCAATCGTTCGTGAGCGCCAGATTGCGCCAATAACCCGGACGCTCCAGTTTGCCGAGATCGTCAAAGAGGCCAATCCGGCCTGGGAAAAACACAAACATCCGGCTACTCGCGTGTTTCAGGCAATCCGTATCCATATAAACGGTGAACTTGATTCATTGCAGTCATTGCTGGCAGGCGCATTGGATATTCTGCGCCCCGGCGGGCGGCTGGTGGTGATCAGTTTTCATTCGCTGGAAGACAGGATAGTGAAACAGTTTATTCAAAAACAGAGTCGGGGTGATGACTTTCCGCGCGATCTGCCTGTTACGGCATCGGCATTGAATCCGCAATTGAAAAAGCTTGGCAAGGCAATCAAGGCAGACGAAAAGGAAGTGTCAGTGAATCCCAGGGCGCGCAGTGCCGTAATGCGAGTGGCGGAAAGAATGGCGTAAAACGTTTTCCGGCCCGGTTACCGGCGACAACAAATACAGGAAAGACCAACAAAAGACACGATGTCATGAAGAAGCAGACACAACAGCAGAAATCAGTATCAGGCGAAGCGGGTCCGGTGAGGCCTGTTTTGCGCTGGTTGCAATTGTTTGCGCCGAAAAGTGTCCTGCTTTTTATTCTGGGGCTGTCGATTCTGTTGTCCTCACTCGCGGTCGTCGTTTACAGCTACGAGAGCCGCACAGTGTTCTATGCGTTGCAACAGCAACGCGAACTGCAGAATGAGCTTGATGTCCAGTGGGGGCAGCTACTGATAGAGCAGAGTACGTTTGGATTGGAAGGCAGGATTGAAAAGATAGCCATGGAAGAGCTGGATATGGGTGTGCCTGACTGGTCGAGAACTGTGATGGTGCGTCATGAATGAAAATCAGACACTGAATCAGGCGAGTGGATGGAGACTGTGGCTTGTATGGCTGGCGCTTGCGGCAGCGGTATTGGCATTGCTGTGGAAGTTGCTGACCCTGTTATTGGTAGATGGGGAGTTTTTGCAGGATCAGGGGGACGCCCGTACGATCCGGACTGAACCCCTGATGGCACATCGGGGGATGATTGTTGATCGCAATGGCGAACCGCTGGCAATCAGCACGCCCGTCAAATCTATCTGGGTAAATCCTCGCGAACTGTCCAGAAGTGAAAGTGATACCCGGCGCCTGGCCGCCGCCCTGCAGCTTGATGCCGATAGTCTGGTGGAAAGCGTGCTGGCCAGCTCCGCTCGCGAGTTTCTGTATGTACGTCGGCGTATGCCACCGGCCGAGGCGGATGTTGTGCTGGCGATGGATATTCCTGGCGTCTACTCAAGGCAGGAGTACCAGCGCTATTACCCGCAGGGTGAAGTGACTGCCCATGTGCTGGGATTCAGTAATGTTGATGATATCGGGCAAGAGGGGCTCGAGTTGGCATTTGATGACTGGCTGAAAGGGGTGCCGGGACGTCAGCAGGTCATCAAGGACAGGCGCGGCAGAATCGTTCGTGAGCTGAACACCATCCAGACTGCTCAGCCCGGCAATACCCTGGAGCTGAGTATCGATTTCAGGTTGCAGAATCTGGCCTACAAAGAACTGAAAGCCGAGTTTATTCACCGGCGGGCGCGTTCGGCCTCAGCAGTTGTGCTGGATGCCTCCACCGGAGAGATTCTGGCGATGGTTAATCAGCCTTCATTCAATCCTCACAATCGGGCCACAATTTCTGACTTTGGCGCGCTGCGCAATCGCGCTGTAACTGACTTGTTTGAACCCGGTTCAACCCTGAAAACCTTTACGGCCGTTGCAGCACTGGAATCAGGTTTGTATCAGCGTAATACCATGATCAATACCAGTCCCGGACGAATGCGTGTCGGACGCGATTGGGTAGAGGACAGAGGTTACGACTACGGTGAAATCAGTCTGCAGGATATGCTGGTCAAATCGAGCAATGTCGGTTCTGCAAAAATTGCCCTGGCAGTTGGTCACGAAGCGCTGCGCGACGTCCTGCTCCGGGTCGGGTTTGGGGAAAGCCCGGCAAGTGGATTTCCCGGGGAACGGGGCGGTGTGATGCCAAATCACCGGATCTGGCATGACATAGAAACAGCAACACTGTCATTCGGTTACGGGATGTCTACGTCGGTTCTGCAGTTGGCGCAGGCCTATGCAGTTATCGCCAATGACGGTCTGCGGATGCCAGTAACCATGCTGAAAGGCGGCAATTCCGGCAGTGGTGCCGTTGCGCCGCAACGGGTGATTGATCAGTCTGTTGTCGCAGAGGTCAAGGCCATGCTGGAGTCGGTGGTCGATCCGGTGGCCGGTGGTTCCGACAGTGCCAGCATCCCGTTCTACAGTATTGCCGGGAAAACCGGCACAGCACGTGTGGTAGGCGCCGGTGGATATCAGGCGAATCTGCACAATTCAATGTTTGCCGGCTATGCGCCAGCCCATGATCCAAGAATTGTTGTGGTGATCATCATTAATGAGCCGCAAGGTGCGCAGCATTACGGCAGCCAGGTTGCTGCTCCGGTTTTTGCCCGCATCGCCAATGGCGCAATGCGCCTGCTGAATGTGACACCAGACAAGGTTGATTCTTCACGCATCCTGACCCTGAGCGCGAGGTGACGCTGTGAACACCGTACAACAAACTTCTGTATCCATGACCTTCGGCGAGTTGACGCGTGGTTTGCTGACTGCTGCGGGCTCGGTGGATGAAAGTCTGGCAGGTATTCCTGTCTGTGGTCTGACACAGGATAGTCGAGACGTTCAGTCGGGAGAGTTGTTTGTCGCGCTATTCGGCAAAAACCATGATGCCCGGGACTATATCGATATCGCAATCAACCGTGGTGCTGTTGTTGTCCTGGCCGAGGCGGGCGGAGAGTGGCAGGGTTGCCGCTACGTAAGCGGTGTGCCAGTGATTTCGGTGGACGGGCTGCGAACGGTGATTGGTGAGCTGGCCGCCCGGTTCTACAACATGCCGTCCAGCAAGCTACCGGTAATTGGCGTAACGGGTACCAACGGGAAAACAAGTTGTACACAATTCATAGCCCAGATTCTGAATGGTCTGCAGCAATCGTGTGGTGTAATAGGAACACTGGGTTATGGCCTGTATCCTGAGCTTGAAGATACCGGCTACACAACGCCTGACGCGATCAGTCTGCAATCGGCACTTGCGGATATAGTCAATCGGCACGCCTCTTACCTGGCGATGGAAGTGTCGTCGCAAGGTTTGCACCAGCACCGATTAAATGGTGTCAGATTCAACTCGGCGGTATTCACCAACCTGACGCGTGATCATCTTGACTACCACGGCACCATGTCATCGTATGCGGAGTCCAAGCGTCGTCTGTTTGAGTATAGCGATCTGCGCATTGGTATTGTCAACGCGGACGACAGTTATGCCGCCATGATGCTGAATGCCTTGCCGCGGCAGGCACAGAGTATTACCTACAGTCTGGGCAGCCGTCGTGCCGATGTCTATGCGGAGCGCCTGGAGTTTCTGCCGGACGGCTTCAGTGCTTCTGTTCATACGCCCTGGGGAGAAGCAGACGTCAATGGGCGACTCCTCGGCGCTTTCAATTTCAGCAATGTGCTAGCTGCCATAACGTCAGTCATGACATTGCCGGAAGCATTTGAGCTGAAGGATGTGATGGCGCAGGTTGCAGAACTGAAGCCGGTAAATGGCAGAATGGAACTGATAGGCAATTCGGCCGGGGTCTCTGTTGTGGTCGATTACGCGCATTCCCCGGATGGTCTGCGATGTGCGCTTGAAGCGGTACGACAACATACTACGGGCAACATCTGGTGCATATTTGGCTGCGGCGGCAACCGGGATCAGGGCAAGCGTCCATTGATGGCGGAGGTGGCTGACAAACTGGCTGATCACGTGATTGTCACTGATGACAATCCCCGCAATGAAAATGCAGATGACATTGTGCGCCAGATTATGCACGGCTTTTCTGATCGCTCCGTTGTGCATGTAGAGCGGGACCGGGCTGTCGCCATTGAGCGAGCGGTAACCATGGCTGCGCCGGGTGATCTGGTTTTGATCGCTGGCAAAGGCCATGAAAGTTATCAGGACGTGGCGGGCCAGCGCATGGCCTTCAGTGACACCGCTCAGGCCAGACTTGCTTTGCAGAAGCGTGCGCAGATCCTGACTGACTCGGAGGAGGCGTCATGATCGGCTCATTGTGTCTGTCCGACCTGCAATCAGTAATGCCCGCACAATTGTCGGGGGGGGATGCCAGCTTTTCGTCAGTAAGTACTGATACCCGGAGTCTGAAGTCCGGCGAACTCTATGTCGCGTTGTCAGGGGCAAATTTTGATGGCAACCGGTTTGTTGCCCAGGCTAAAGAGTCCGGTGCCGTCGCGGCAGTTGTTTCGCACCATCAGGCTGTTGATCTGCCACAGCTGGAAGTTGCTGATACTGCAATTGCATTAGGGTGGCTGGGGTCTCTGAATCGCCGGAAATCAGCAGCGACCATAGTGGCCGTGACCGGCAGTCAGGGAAAAACCAGTGTTAAAGAGATAGCTGGCGCCATTCTGAAAGAGCAATTCAATGTGCTGGTGACCGAAGGTAATCTGAACAACACCATCGGTGCACCAATTATGCTGCTAAGGCTGGAAGCCGGACATGAACGCGCTGTCATCGAGCTTGGTGCCAATGCGCCCGGAGAGATAGCCTGGACTGCAAAAATCACCGATCCGCATATTGTGCTGATTAACAACGCAGCGGAAACCCACCTGGAGGGGTTTGGCAGCCTGGCCGGGGTAGTGCAGGCGAAGGGCGAAATCATTGATTCGGGATCGCTGACACATACGGTTGTATTAAACGCCGACGACGTCAATACCGGTGCCTGGAAGGCGCGGGCCGGCCACAGAAAGGTGCGGCTGTTTTCCGTGCAGGAAAATGCTGATGCCAGGGTCGACTATTTCGCGCGTGATATTCAGACGCACACCAATGGCTCAGAATTTACGCTGGTCAGCCCCGCTGGTGAAATAGTCTGTTTCCTGCCTTTGCTCGGTCGTCACAATGTTGCCAATGCGGTGGCTGCGGCCGCGCTGGCACTGGAAGCCGGGGCGTCACTGGTTGCAGTCGCGGCGGCACTCAAAAACGTCACAGCCGTGCCCGGTCGTGTCTCTCCCATGGCCGGCGTGAATGGTTCAGCTTTGCTGGATGATACCTACAACGCCAGCCCGGCCTCGTTCAAAGCCGCCATTGATGTCCTGGCAGATGTCTGTCTTGAAACCGGAAAACAGTCTCTGCTGATAATGGGTGATATGGCTGAACTTGGCACGCAGGCAGTCGCGGCTCACCGAGAGGTGGGTGAGTATGCTGCGGACCGCAACATAGACATGTTGCTCACCATTGGTGAGTTCAGCCAATTTGCACATGCAGGCTTCACATCCGCAGGGCGTCATTTTGAGGACAAGCAGGCGTTGATCTCCTATGCGTTGTCATTGTTGTCACCCGATCTGCTGGTGCTGGTTAAAGGCTCAAGAAGTTCAGCCATGGAAGAAATCATTCAGAAGCTGAAACATACCCAAGGGGAGAATTGCTGATGCTGGTGCTACTGGCTGAATATCTGTCTCAGCTTAACAGCGGTTTTACCGTGTTTCAGTACATCACTGTGCGTGGAATTATGGGTATTCTGACTGCTCTGATTGTGTCTCTGGTGATAGGCCCGACCATGATACGGCGCCTGAATTATCATCAGATTGGCCAGGTAGTCAGAACAGATGGTCCGGAAAGTCACTTTAGTAAGGCCGGTACACCGACCATGGGCGGTGCCCTGATTCTGGTCAGCATTGCTTTCAGTACGTTGCTGTGGGCTGATCTTCGCAATGTCTATGTGTGGGTAGTCATGCTGGTTACACTGTTTTTTGGTGCGATTGGCTGGGTAGATGACTATCGCAAGGTATTTCGCAAAGACCCGCGCGGACTTCCCGCCCGCTGGAAGTATTTCTGGCAGTCAGTAGCAGGTCTCGGTGCTGCTCTTTTTCTGTACTACACAGCTACGGATCCGGTGCAAACCGCTTATATCGTGCCGTTCTTCAAGGATGTGGCTCTGGACGTGGGCATTCTCTACATAGTGATCACCTATTTTGTGATTGTGGGTGCCAGCAATGCCGTCAATCTGACGGACGGCCTGGACGGGCTGGCCATATTGCCAACAGTCATGGTCGGTGGTGCATTGGGGATAATTGCGTACCTGTCGGGACATGCAGAGTTCTCAAACTATCTGCATATTCCGTTTGTGACCGGCGCCGGTGAGTTGGTTATTTTCTGTGGCGCACTGGTCGGAGCCGGGCTGGGATTCCTGTGGTTCAACACGTACCCGGCGCAGGTGTTCATGGGGGATGTTGGCGCGCTTGCGCTGGGTGCCGCGCTGGGCATAGTCGCAGTCATTTCGCGGCATGAAATTGTGCTCTTTATCATGGGCGGAATTTTTGTGATGGAAACCGTGTCGGTAATCCTGCAGGTTGCATCATTCAAGTTGACCGGAAAACGAATATTCAAAATGGCGCCGATCCACCACCATTTTGAACTCAAAGGCTGGCCGGAGCCGCGCGTGATTGTCCGCTTCTGGATCATCACAGTAATGCTGGTGCTGTTTGGCCTGGCAACGCTGAAGCTGAGATAAGCAGAGAGATCAACTGACGGAAACATGATGAACGTAGCGCCCGATAAAAAAGTGAAAGTGATTGTTGGTCTTGGCAAGACCGGGCTTTCCTGTGCGCGTTATTTTCACGCTGTCGGGGAGGCGTTCAAGGTTGTTGATAACCGGTTCAGTCCTCCCTGTCTGCCCGAGTTTGAAGCGGAATTCCCCTTTTCCGACATCGAGCTCGGCGGGTTCTCGGAGGACACTCTGCTACAGGCCGGGGAAATCGTGCTTAGCCCGGGAGTCAGTCTTAAAACACCGGAAATTGCCAAGGCGATTGGCGCCGGTGTACCGGTCACCGGGGATATAGATATATTCAGCCGGCACGTTAAAGCGCCGTTAATTGCGGTGACCGGATCCAATGGTAAAAGCACGGTTGTAACGCTGGTCGCAGAAATGGCACGCGAGGCTGGCATAAGTGTCGGTGTCGGCGGCAATCTGGATGGCCGTGCAAGTATGCCTGCCCTGGATCTGCTGCGACTGGAGCCCAAGGAGCTATACGTTCTTGAGTTGTCCAGTTTTCAATTGGAAACAACACAAAAGCTGGGAGCCGAAGCCGCTGTCATTCTGACCATAAGTGAGGATCATCTGGACCGTTATGCGTCCATGGATGAGTACATTGCAGCCAAGCAGCGAATTTTCAGGGGTTGTCATCAGGCAGTCGTAAATCTCGATGATGCTGCCAGTCGACCATTGACGACTGACGCCATGGTTTTGTGGGCATACGGATTTGGTGGGCCCGGGGCGCGCCAGGTAGGCATCGTACTGCATGGCAATGAACAATGGCTGGCTATTGGTGAACACCGGATTATGCCGGTAAGCGATATCCGGTTGATCGGCCAGCACAATACCGCTAATGCGATGGCGGCATATGCCCTGGGCTGTGCCGCCGGCATTCCCGAAGCCGCGATGATTACGGTGCTGCGTGAGTTTGGTGGGCTGCCTCATCGTTGCCAACTGATTCGCAGCCTGCGCGGGGTTGATTATTACAATGATTCCAAAGGCACCAATGTAGGTGCCACAGTGGCGGCAATTCAGGGCATTGCCAGACGTGTGCGAGGAGAACTTGTACTTATTGCGGGTGGAGTGGGCAAGGAGGCTGACTTCTCGCCGTTGCTGCCAGTACTGGACAGATACGTCAAGCGCGTGATTCTGATTGGCAAAGACGCTGACAGACTGGCTGCTCTGATCGGAAACCGTGTGGATCTGATGCGTGCTTCTTCCATGGAGGAGGCAGTCAGTGAGGCGAGTGAAACCGCCAGAGAAGGCGATGCCGTTGTGCTGTCACCCGCCTGCGCGAGCTATGACATGTTCAAGGATTTTGCGCATCGCGGACGGGTGTTTGCCGCTGCAGTGGAGGCTCTGTCATGAGTATCCTGAGCGCAAGAAACCGGGGTGCAATGCGGGTGGCGGCGAGTGAAGAGAGCCAGCCGCTCAACACGTTGCTGCTTGTCATGTTACTGCTGCTTGGCACTGGTCTGGTTGTGATGACTTCAGCATCAATGGAAACAGGTAACAGCCTGGCTGGTGACCCGCTGTATTTTTTCAAGCGCCAGGTGTTTTTTATTGCGGTCAGTATTGCGGCGCTGATGGTGGTATTACATATCGACATGAAAATCTGGTATCGGTTCAGCCCGGTTTTGCTCTCGGTTGCAATTGTGCTGCTGGTACTGGTTCTGATCCCGGGTGTAGGAACCGTAGTCAATGGCAGTGCCCGCTGGATCGATCTGGGGTTCTATCGACTGCAACCTTCGGAAATGAGCAAGCTGTTCATGGTTGTGTTTATGGCTGCCTACCTTGAAAGACGCCGCAGTGAAGTTCAGCAGAGCTGGGCCGGGTTTATCAAACCAATGCTGATCCTGGGTGTGCTGGTTGTTCTCCTGCATTTTGAGCCGGATCACGGAGCCATGGTAATTCTGATGGCAACCACGTTTACACTGCTATTCCTCGCCGGTGCCAGACTTCATCGATTCATGCTGTTTGTCATGCTCTGCTTCGCCGGGTTTGCGGTACTTGCCATCACAAAACCTTACGTAATTAACCGACTGACATCGTTTCTCAATCCCTGGGCCGCCGAATATGTGTATGGAGAGGGCTATCAGCTGACACAGGCGCTGATTGCGTTCGGACGGGGCGAGTGGTTTGGTGTAGGTCTCGGCAATAGTCTGCAAAAACTGTATTTTCTCCCGGAAGCCCATACCGATTTTGTATTGTCAATAGTTGCGGAAGAACTCGGACTGCTCGGCGTGCTTGGTGTTCTGGTGATGTTCTCCGTACTGGTGGTAAAGGCATTCAGGATTGGGCGTGATGCCGAAGCGCAGGCGAGCTACTTCAACGCCTATGTCGCCTACGGGCTGGCGATGATATTTGCAACGCAAACTTTTATCAACTTTGGTGTCAATACCGGGTTGTTGCCGACCAAGGGACTGACCTTGCCATTCCTCAGTTACGGTGGCAACAGCATGCTCATCAGTTGCGTAATGGTCGGTATGCTTATGCGTATCGAGTATGAACTGGCATGCAGGCCACCGGTTGTTGCAGGGGGTGAAGACGAATGACTCAGTCAACTGTACTGATCATGGCTGCAGGCACCGGTGGTCACATATATCCGGCATTGACGGTTGCAAAACTGTTGCAGGCCAACAATATCGACGTGCAATGGCTTGGCACGCCTTCAGGCATGGAGAATGACGTGCTGGCTGATACCGGTATCAGACTGCACCGGTTACCAGTGAACGGACTACGGGGCAAAGGGTTGCTGGCTCTGGTGGCTGCACCCTTCATGCTGCTGCGTTCTTTCTGGCAGGCTATGTCGCTTATCCGACAACTCCGGCCCTGTTGTGTGCTGGGCATGGGCGGGTATGTGGCCGGACCTGGCGGGCTGGCCGCATGGATATCCGGACGGCCGCTGGTCATTCATGAGCAGAACGCTGTGGCAGGAACAACCAATCGATTGTTGGCGCCGATTGCAACCCGTGTTCTGGAGTCGTTTCCGGACACTTTTGCAAAGTCCAGGCGGGCGGTTTGTACAGGGAATCCGGTTCGGGCTGAAATAGTCGCAATGCGACCCGGTGACCGGAGTTATGACGGCGAACGACCGCTGCAACTGCTGGTTCTGGGCGGAAGTCTGGGTGCAGCTGCGGTTAATGCACTTGTGGTGGATGCACTGGCAGGATTGAAGGACGACCTGGTGGTACATGTTCTGCATCAGAGCGGCAAACTGAAACTTGATGATACACGTTCTGCCTACGCAGCCGCCGGACTGAGCGGTGACGGGCAATACCGGATTGTGCCATTTATTGATGATATGCCGGCTGCTTATCAGTGGGCTGATCTGGTTGTTTGCCGGGCTGGTGCGGGAACCCTGGCAGAGCTTGCTGTGGCCGGTTTGCCTTCAATACTGGTGCCATATCCATATGCAATTGATGATCATCAGAGCGTTAATGCCGGTCATCTGGTTTCTGCGGGTGCAGCGCAGATGTACAGCCAGCAGGCGTTGACAGCAGAAAAACTGAGCAGCGTACTGCTCCGGCTGGCGGCAGCACCTGATCAGCTCCGTGCCATGGCGCTGGCGGCACGCGGACTGGCGATGCCTGATGCAGGCAGTCGTTTGATGTCGATCTGCATGGAGGTCTGCAATGACAGATAACGGGTCACGTTACTATCAGGTCCCCGAGATGCGCCGTATCAAGACAGTGCATTTTGTCGGCATAGGTGGTGCCGGTATGTGTGGTATTGCTGAAGTATTGTTGAATCAGGGCTACCGTATTACCGGTTCCGATATCAAGGCGTCATCTGTCACAGAAAGATTGTCGGATCTGGGTGCGCAGGTGTTTATCGGACATGCAGAACGCAATGTTGAGCAGGCTGATGTGGTTGTTGTCTCCAGCGCAGTAGGCAAATCCAATCCGGAGCTTTCCGCTGCAAAAGCCTCAGGTAAGCCCATTATTCCCCGTGCTGAAATGTTGGCTGAATTGATGCGCTATCGGCACGCTGTGGCGATAGCCGGCACTCACGGGAAAACCACCACCACCAGTCTGGTGGCATCCATTTTTGCTGAAGCAAAACTGGCACCGACGTTTGTTATCGGTGGCAGGTTGAACAGTGCCGGCGCCAATGCCGGACTGGGTGAGAGCCGATACCTCGTCTGTGAGGCGGATGAGAGTGATGTTTCATTTCTTCACCTGCAACCGATGGTGGCAGTGGTCACCAATATCGATGCGGATCATATGGGTTCGTACGATGGTGATTTCAACAAGATGAAGAGTTACTTTGTTGAGTTTCTTCATAATCTGCCATTTTACGGGTTGGCTGTACTTTGTATTGATGATCCGGTGGTTGCTGAAATAATGCCGCGGGTGGCGCGCCCGGTCATCACCTACGGATTCTCCGCGAATGCTGATTATCGAATAGTGCACTGGCAACAGGATAAGCAGTTTACCGAGTTTGAGGTTGCCCGTCCGGATGGACGCAACTCACTGAAAATCAGCATGACTATTCCGGGTCGTCACAATGCGCTGAATGCCACAGCGGCAATAGCGGTGGCAACGGATGAAGGTGTGGATGACGAGTCAATAAAACAGGCCCTTGAAAAGTTTCAGGGCGTTGGCCGCCGATTTGATATCCAGGGCGAGTTTCCTGTCGCTGGTGGCAGCATCATGTTGATTGACGACTATGGGCACCATCCCAGCGAGGTCGCCGCCACCATCGCTGCGCTTCGTGCAGGCTGGGCAGATGCCCGCATTGTGATGATTTATCAGCCGCATCGCTACTCCAGAACCAAGGATCTGTACGACGATTTTGTCAAGGTTCTGTCGGATGTTGATGTGTTGTTGATGCTTGATGTCTATTCCGCCGGGGAAGAGCCGGTGCCGGGCGCAGATTCAAGAAGCCTTTGCAGAAGCATAAGGCTGCGCGGAAAAATAGATCCTGTTTTTGTCAAAACAGAAGATGAAGTGAGAGATGTACTTAAGGATCTGGTTCGTGATGGTGACATAGTGGTGACCCAGGGAGCCGGTAGTGTAGGTGCGCTGGCACGGACGTTGGCGGCGCGGGGGTTTGAATGATGAGCAGCGTCGGTGTGAATGGTGGTGATGTGATAGAGGATAAAGATGTCAGCCGATTCGGTCGCGTAGCGGTCCTTATGGGCGGTAATTCGGCTGAGCGAAGCATTTCGCTGCTGAGTGGTAATGCGGTGCTCGCCGGATTGTTGCGGGCCGGTGTGGATGCTGTTGGCATAGATGTCGACAGCACGCTGGCCGAACAGTTGCGCGCCCACAACATTGATCGTGTGTTCAATATATTGCATGGCCGTGGTGGAGAAGACGGCAAGTTGCAGGGGTTTCTTGAGATTCTGGGAGTTCCCTACACAGGGAGTGGTGTCCTGGCGTCAGCACTTGCAATGGACAAGATTAAAACCAAACTTGTATGGCAGAACAACGGTTTGCCAACGCCCGGATGCCACGTTCTTGACGACAGCACTGACTGGGAACAGGTCGTGGCCGAGTTAGGGGATCTGGTGGTAAAGCCGTCTCACGAAGGGTCAAGTATTGGCATGTCAATGGTCAGTACGGCAGCTGAACTGAAGGCAGCATATGAAAAGGCGCGTGTATACGATACAGCGGTTATGGCGGAACAACGTATTTTCGGATCCGAATTTACAGTGCCAGTGATAAACGGAGAGGTGTATCCCGCTATTCAGCTGCAGACTACGCACGAGTTCTATGATTTTGACGCCAAGTATAAGGCGAACGATACCCGCTATACGTGCCCTGCGCCGTTGACGGAGGCGAAATCCATGGAGCTGGCAGACCTGTGCCTGAACGCATTTCAGTTACTGGGTGCCAGTGGCTGGGGGCGGGTTGATGTCATGCAGGACGAAGACGGGAAGTTCTGGCTGCTGGAACTCAATACCGTGCCAGGTATGACAGATCACAGTCTGGTGCCGATATCGGCAGCGGCCTGCGGCATGAGTTTCGAAGCGCTTGTTGTGAAAATACTTGAAAGCAGTTTTGTAACGCAAAAAGACGGCGGAAGAGAATGAGCAAACATCTGCAGTCAGAATCGTTCTCTGCATACAACATGGGTGAAGACGTCCCTGTTGATTTTGCCCCCATTCGTGCCCAGGGGCGCAGTCGCGTGGTGCCGGATGAGTCCGCAAATGCAAGTGCGGCAGAGCGCGCAGGAGGGCGACTGCGTTTCTGGTTGCTGTTGATGCTATTGATGGGCGGCGTGTTGATTGCAGCTAATCAGTACAAGGGATTGATTGCCGATTTTGTTGCAGAGCGTGTTGAGTCGTTGCCGGCTATCAATATGCCAGGGTTCAATTTTCCTGATCTCAAACGACCTGTGATCAATCGTGCAATCAATACCGTTCGAATGGAGACACCACTGCACAATGTAACAGAAGACGAGGTCAGAACGTTGCTGGCGCGCTACACCGATTCGGGATTTCTGGGGGTAGATGTACAGGATCTGAGAGATCAGCTTGAACAGAATCCATGGATACACAGTGCGAGTGTAAGACGGGTCTGGCCGGATGTGCTGGCCATACGGATAGAAGAAGAAGTTGCTGTGGCCCGTTGGGGCGATGATCGACTGCTGAATGCACAGGGGCAGATATTTGAGGCACCTTTCGGAGGGCCTGCAAACAGCGACAGAGGATCAGATGCCAGAGGCGGAGAGTCAATAGAAAAATTACCATTACTGTCTGGTCCGGACGGAACAGAAGGGATGGTCCGGCAACATTTTGAGCAGTTTGCCGACTCCCTGGCTGACGTGGGTTTATCGCTGGCGGCAATTTCATTGAATGAAAGAGGCAGCTGGATACTTACCGATACAGAGAATCTGGTGATACGTCTGGGTCGTGAGGATATGGCTGAACGATTGTCAAGATTTACTTCGCTGTATGGTCAGGGTCTCAATAAAGAACTGGTTGATGCAGGGGTTATAGATTTGCGCTACAGCAATGGTTTTTCAGTCAGCAAACGTACGATTGCCACAGATTCTGTGGCGAGTCGATAGGGCAGGTGTGAGTTATGAACGCTGCAGATAACAGCAATATGATTGTAGGACTGGATATCGGTACCTCCAAAGTGGTGGCCATTGTCGGTGAGGTCAAAGCTGACGGCGTGCTGAATATAGTTGGCATCGGCAGCCACCGTTCGCGCGGCCTTAAAAAAGGTACGGTAGTAAATATTGAGTCCACGGTGGATTCAATACAACGTGCGGTCGAGGAAGCCGAGTTGATGGCAGGCTGTCGAATTCACTCTGTCTATGCAGGGATCGCCGGTAATCATATCCGTAGTATGAATTCCCATGGAATTGTTGCCATTCGGGACCGGGAAGTGACACGCGCAGACATAGACAGGGTCATCGACGCAGCGCAGGCGGTGGCGATACCGGCGGATCAGCGGGTACTGCATATTTTGCCGCAGGAATACATTATTGACTCCCAGGAAGGGGTCAAGGAACCGCTGGGCATGTCAGGCGTCAGGCTGGAAGCAAAAGTGCATCTTGTGACCTGTGCAATCAACGCTGTACAGAACATCGAAAAATGCATCAAGCGATGCGGGTTGCAGACGGAGGAAATCATTCTGGAACAGCTGGCATCCAGCTATGCCGTCTTGACCGATGATGAAAAAGAACTGGGGGTTTGTCTGGTTGACATTGGCGGTGGCACAACGGACATCGCCGTATTTACCGAAGGTGCCATACGTCACACAGGTGTAATTGCCGTCGCAGGTGATCAGGTTACCAATGATATTGCCATGGCGTTGCGCACACCCACGGACAATGCTGACGAAATCAAGATCAAATACGCATGTGCGCTGACACAACTGGCCAGTGCCGGTGAAATGATCAAGGTGCCGGGTGTGGGGGATAGGCCGGCAAGAGAATTGTCGCGGCAGGCACTCGCCGAGGTTGTCGAGCCTCGATATGACGAGCTCTTTACCATGGTCAAGGCTGAGCTTCAGCGCAGTGGGTATGAAAATCTGCTGGCGGCCGGCGTAGTCCTGACCGGAGGTACCAGCAAGATGGAAGGTGTGATCGAGCTGGCCGAGGAGATTTTTCATATGCCAGTTCGGCTGGGTATGCCGCAAAGCGTCAAAGGCCTGGCCGACATTGTCCGGAATCCGATTTATTCCACTGGCGTGGGGTTGCTGCTGTATGGCGTCAAGCAGCAGCAACACCAGGACAGAAGCCACAAGCCGCAACCGAAGAAAGAGTCGAAGATAAAAATTTTTAGTCGTGTAAAGAACTGGTTGAAAGAAAATTTCTAAAACTGATTTTTATAAAATGAAGCTGTGAGGGGGCCATATGTTTGAACTATTAGAAAGTGTTCCACAAAGTGCTGTAATCAAGGTCGTGGGAGTCGGTGGTGGCGGCGGCAACGCTGTACGCCACATGATCAAAAATCATGTTGAAGGTGTGGAGTTTGTCTGCGCCAATACGGATGCGCAGGCGCTTACTGATGTGCATGCAAAAACACTGTTGCAACTTGGCAGTACCATTACCAAAGGACTTGGCGCTGGTGCGAATCCGGAAGTTGGACGTCAGGCGGCCATGGAAGATCGCGAAGAAATTGCCGAGATCCTGTCGGGAGCTGATATGGTGTTTATCACCGCCGGAATGGGCGGTGGTACGGGCACCGGTGGCGCGCCAATTTTTGCCGAGGTTGCGCGTGAACTGGGTATTCTGACTGTTGCAGTGGTGACCAAGCCGTTCCCGTTTGAAGGTAAAAAACGATCGTTGATTGCAGAGCAGGGGATCAAGGAGCTGTCTCAGCATGTTGACTCACTGATCACAATTCCCAATGAGAAACTGCTGGCTGTGCTTGGCAAGCAGGCTTCATTACTGGAGGCCTTCAAGGCTGCAAACGATGTATTGCTGGGTGCAGTCAAAGGCATTGCGGATCTGATAATCCGTCCGGGCATGATCAATGTTGACTTTGCTGATGTCCGCACCGTCATGTCCGAAATGGGCATGGCCATGATGGGCACCGGTTATGCCACAGGTGAGGGCCGCGCCAGAGAAGCGGCTGAAGCTGCAATTCGCAGTCCATTGCTGGAAGATGTCAATCTGCACGGAGCGCGTGGCATTCTGGTCAACATCACGGCGGGTGAAAACCTGTCACTGGGCGAGTTCTCTGAAGTGGGCGACACCATCTCCGAGTTTGCCTCTGATGATGCGACCGTGGTTGTTGGCACAGTGATAGATCCCGACATGGGTGATGAAATCCGGGTTACTGTGGTTGCCACCGGTCTGGGCGAAATCCGGGCCATGGAGCAGCGTCCGACCAAGGTGGTTGACAACACGCGCGCTGTTGCCGGCGGCGGATATCGCAGTTCGCCTGACCGGTCGACAGAGCGACCGGCTGCCCAGGTGAACCGTCAGCGAACAGCCAGTTCACATACCATGCCTCAGGGTTCGGGTTTCGCCAAGGCTGTCGGTGCCGAGGACGGCATGGATTACCTTGATATACCTGCATTCCTGCGCCGTCAGGCGGACTAGGGAACCTCTGAACAATCGCGACCCGGGAGGTGGCCCCGACCGGGTCGTGATTTCTGCTGGAAAGGCATCATCCGACAATGGACGATGCCCGTAAGCTACCGGCAGCAGCATCAATTCATTGTTTGGGTTCTCAGGTGATATTTGTTATCATCCGGCGAAATCCCATCTCTCGGAAAAATCTCCGTTTATGTTGAAACAGCGTACCTTGAAAAATGTCATCCGCGCCACTGGCGTCGGCCTGCATACAGGTGAAAAGATCTATCTTGCCCTGCGTCCTGCGCCCGTGAACACAGGTATTGTGTTTGTGCGCACCGATCTGGAAGGCTGCCCGGAGGTTCCTGCCAAAGCGCAGTTTGTCGGAGACACAACACTGTCAACGGCGCTGGTGAAGGATGGTGTCAGGGTCTCCACCATTGAGCACCTGATGTCTGCCATGTCAGGGCTCGGTATCGACAATGCCTATGTCGATGTAAGTGCGCCTGAAGTACCGATTATGGACGGCAGTGCCGGACCATTTGTATTCCTGATCCAGTCAGCTGGGATAGAAGAGCAGGATGCGGCAAAACAGTTTATCCGCATTATCAAACCCGTGCGGGTCGAGGATGGCGATAAATCGGTCAGTATTGAGCCATTTGACGGATTCAAGGTCAGTTATACGCTTTTGTATGATCATCCGGTCTATCGACGTTATACCAAATCCGCAACCATCGACTTTTCCAGCACCTCGTTTGTAAAAGAAGTCAGCCGTGCCAGAACCTTCGGTTTCATGCATGAATTTGAAGAGCTGCGTAACCGCAATCTGGCGCTGGGCGCCAGTATGGATAACGCAATCGCGGTCGGCGACTACAAGGTTCTGAACGAAGATGGCCTGCGTTACGAGGATGAATTTGTCAAACACAAGATTCTCGACTCGATTGGTGATCTGTACACCACCGGACACAGTCTGTTGGGCGAGTTCAAGGGTTACAAGTCCGGCCATGCACTTAACAATGCACTGCTGCTTGCACTGGAAGCTACGCCGGATGCATGGGAACTGGTCAGTTTTACGTCTGAATCACAGGTACCCATATCGTACATCAAGCCTGTGCTGGCTGCCTGAGAGGGTTCCAAAGTCAGCAAAAGCAGGATAAAGTCAACCAAATGAAACTTATACTGGTTAATCAACGTTACGGACACAGCCGGACAATTGTGATCGGTGGCTGGCTCAAGGGCCTGCTGTCAATCTGTCTGCTGGGTGCCCCCGTGGCCATGGGTTATCTGGGATACCATCTGGCCGTCAACCAGACCGAAAACAGTCAGGTAGTCAGCCAGGAAGCGGCAGACAGCTGGCAACAGAGTCTGGACGATCAGGCCCGGACATTGGCGGAACTGCGGCGCAACGCTGAGCTCCAGCTGGAAGCACTGACCACGCGGCTGGCTACGTTGCAGGCGCGACTGCTAAGACTGGATGCGCTCGGTGAGCGCCTGACTGTGGCGGCGGATCTGGATCCACAGGAGTTCGATTTCACTCAGAGTCCCCCGGTTGGTGGTCTGTTACTGACTGAGCCCGAGGGAGTGTCACAGCCCGACTTCATAACGGCAATTGGCCAGCTGGAGCAGGAAATTGCCCGGCGCGGACATCAGCTGGAGAGTATCGGGTCATTTATCAACAACCAGCTATTGGATGACGAGCGGGCGATTGGCGGTAAACCTGTCAGAGCCGGCTGGATGTCCTCCGGATTCGGTCGGCGCACGGATCCCTTTACCGGCAGTCTGGCGTGGCACAATGGTGTTGATTTTGCTGTACCGGCGGGCAGCGATATTATCAGCGTAGGCGCTGGTGTTGTGACGTATTCCGGTACACGTCCCAGCTATGGATTGACCGTTGAGGTAGACCACGGCAATGGCTATCTGACGCGCTATGCCCATGCGCAGGAAGTGCTGGTGGAAGCGGGGGACATAGTTGATCAGGGCCAGTCGATTGCTCTGGTTGGCAGCACCGGCCGCTCTACCGGTCCCCACGTTCACTTCGAAGTGTTCAGGAACGGGCGCGTAGTCGACCCGGCTTCCTACATCAGACGCACCCATCGCTGACGCTTCACTCTCAGGTACGGTTAGTACCGCCTTCAGTCAGATAAGTGAAACAGACACCTCAGTGTTTTGTATCGCTGCACCGTGCAATCAATTATTTGGGTAGACCGGGTCATCATGAACTTACAATTTCTAAGCAAGATATTTGGCAGCAGTAATTCCCGTAAGCTGAAAAAACTTCAGCGAACCGTGAAAAAAATTAACGAGCTGGAAAGCTCAATCGAACCATTGTCGGATGCAGAGTTACGCGCCAGGACTGACGAATTCAGATCGCGTCATGAAAGCGGTGAAAGCCTGGATAGTCTGTTGCCAGAGGCTTTTGCGGTAGTTCGCGAGGCCAGCAAACGAGTCCTTGGTTTGCGACACTTTGATGTGCAGATGGTTGGTGGCATGGTCCTCAACCAGGGCGATATTGCCGAGATGAAAACCGGTGAGGGCAAGACGCTGGTGGCTACGCTGCCAGCATATCTGAACGGGATGACCGGCAAAGGTGTGCATATTGTTACTGTTAACGATTATCTGGCCAGTCGCGATGCCAACTGGATGCGACCACTGTATGAGTTTCTGGGTCTGACTGTCGGTGTGATTGGTAGCGGCCAGTTGCCGCAGGATAAAAAGGCTGCTTACCAGTCTTCAATCACCTACGGTACCAACAATGAATTCGGATTCGACTATCTGCGCGACAATATGGCATTCCGGGTTGAAGATAAACTGCAGCCGAGCCTGAACTTTGCCATTGTTGACGAAGTCGATTCCATTCTGATTGATGAAGCCCGAACGCCGCTGATAATATCCGGCGCTGCGGAGGACAGTTCGCAGCTCTACATGACCATCAATACCCTGATAGACAAGCTGGAGCAGGGTGAGTTGCCGGAAGAAAAAACAGGAATGGGACTGGAGCGTGAAGAGCGCATTGAATCCGGCGATTTTATGGTGGACGAGAAAACCCGTCAGGTGGAATTGACCGAGGCGGGTCATGAGCGGCTGGAGCAATTGCTGTCAGAACGCAATCTGCTGAAAGGGGGTGAGAGTCTGTACGCAGCGGGTAATCTGGGGTTGCTGCATCACATACATTCCGCATTAAAAGCGCATTATCTGTTTCACAAGGATGTTGAGTACATTGTCAAGGACGGGCGTATTGTCCTGATTGATGAACATACCGGCCGGACGATGGAGGGACGTCGTCTTTCAGAAGGTCTGCATCAGGCAATCGAAGCAAAAGAGGGTCTTGAGATACAGAGTGAAAGTCAGACGCTGGCGTCAACGACGTTCCAGAATTACTTTCGTCTGTACAACAAACTTTCAGGTATGACCGGTACTGCAGATACGGAAGCGTTTGAGTTCAAGCAGATTTATGATCTTGATGTGGTGGTGATTCCGCCAAACCGGCCAATGCAGCGCAAAGACATGAATGATCTGGTCTTTCTCTCGATAGAAGAAAAGTTCGAGGCAATCGTTCGCGATATCAAGGATTTCAGTGAGAAAGGCGCGCCGATTCTGGTAGGCACCGCATCCATTGAAACCTCGGAGATGCTGTCAGCATTCCTGCGCAAAGAAAAGATCGAGCACGAAGTGCTCAACGCCAAGTTTCACGAACGAGAAGCTCACATTATTGCGCAGGCCGGCCGTCCCGGTGTGGTTACCATCGCCACCAACATGGCGGGCAGGGGCACCGATATTGTGCTTGGCGGTAACTGGGAAACCGAAGTTGCGGCGCTGGAGAACCCGGCACCGGAACAGATAGAAACCATCAAACAGGCCTGGCAGCAGCGCCATGACCAGGTGCTGGAAGCCGGCGGTCTGCATATTATTGGCACGGAGCGACACGAGTCTCGCCGTATAGATAACCAGCTCCGTGGCCGTTCAGGTCGCCAGGGAGATCCGGGCTATTCACGGTTCTACCTGTCGCTGGAAGACAATCTGATGCGGATATTTGCATCCGAGCGGGTCAAGAACTTCATGCAGGCGCTGGGTATGGAGCGTGGCGAAGCAATCGAGCACGGCATGGTATCCAAATCCATAGAAAAAGCTCAGCGCAAGGTGGAAGGCCGTAACTTTGATATTCGCAAACAGTTGCTTGAATACGACAATGTTGCCAATGATCAGCGCACCATCGTTTACCGCCAGCGAAACGAAATCATGGCCAGCGATGATGTCAGTGAGCTTGTTACCAATATGCGCAACGATGTGGCCGACGAGGTGATAAGCAGCCATATTCCGCCGCAGAGCATTTTCGAGCAGTGGGACGTACCGGGACTGGAGCAGGCCATTGAGGCAGAGTTTGCAATACACCTGCCAATCGCACAGTGGCTGGAAGAAGATGAAAAACTGTTTGAAGAGACGTTGCGCGAGAAGATCAAGACTGCCCTGACCGAGGCTTACGACAGAAAGCGCGAAGTTGTTGGTGAGAAAATGCATCTGCTTGAAAAACAGATAGTACTGCAGATTCTGGACACGTTGTGGAAAGAGCATCTGGCCGCAATGGATCAGCTGCGTCAGGGCATTTTCCTGCGTGGATACGCTGGCAAGAATCCGAAACAGGAATACAAACGTGAAGCGTTTGGTTTGTTTCAGGGCCTTCTCTCCAGACTGCAGCACGATGTCACCCGTTTCCTGAATCACGTACAGGTGCGTTCGCCGGAAGAGATCGATGCGATTGAGCGTGCACGTGAGGCTGAACGGGCCAAAGAAAAAATGCAGTTCCAGCATGCGGAATCAAGCGCGTTGCAGGGTCAGGGCGCCGGTGGTAATGATGCCAGCGAGTCCGGGGAGGATGATCAGCGTACGCCGTTTGTTCGTGAAGAGCCAAAGCTTGGGCGTAACGATCCGTGTCCCTGTGGGTCTGGCAAAAAATACAAACAATGTCATGGTCGGCTCAGCTGATTTCAGAAGGATGTAAACAAGATGGCGACAGGTACTCAGGAACTTGGTCAATTGCTCCCGGTTGACGGTGTGCGGATAGCGGCAGTCAGTGCCGGAATCAGATACCGGGACCGGCTGGATCTGGTCTTGTTTGAACTGGCGGAAGGCAGCGTCAGTGCGGGCGTGTATACCCGCAATGCGTTCTGCGCCGCGCCGGTTGTGCTGGCGAGAAAGCATGTGCAGGCCTGTGCCGGGGCGGTGCGTTATTTGTTGGTTAATACCGGAAATGCCAATGCAGGGACGGGTGCTCAGGGCATGCATGATGCTGTTGAGTGCTGCCGTAAACTGGCTGGGTTGGCTGACACTGATATTGCTCAGGTACTGCCCTTTTCGACTGGTGTCATTGGTGAAAGGCTACCCGCAGAAAAAATTGTCGCCGCACTGCCCGGTGCGATTGATGCACTGGTTGCAGACAACTGGCTAAATGCCGCCAAAGGTATCATGACGACAGATACTCGCCCGAAAGGCATGTCTGCAGTGGTTGAACATGAGGGGCAGCGCATTACCATTACGGGCATCACCAAAGGCGCCGGCATGATCAAGCCCGACATGGCAACCATGCTGGCGTTTGTGGCTACGGATGCACAAATTGCGCAGCCACTGCTGCACGATATGCTGCGCTCAGCGGTTGAGTACTCATTCAATCGTATTACGGTAGACGGGGACACCTCCACCAATGACTGCTGCGTATTGACGGCAACAGGGCGCAGTGGTGTCACGATAGACATTTCAGACAGCGAACTTTACGAAAAATTTAATACAGCACTGCATGATCTGATCGTACAGCTTGCCAAATTGATCATCAGGGATGCAGAAGGTGCGCGTAAATTTGTCACTGTCGACGTGCGTGGCGGAGCCGATTCGCGCGAATGTCTGATGGTTGCCTACGCAATTGCCGAGTCTCCCCTGGTCAAGACTGCCCTGTCTGCGTCAGACCCCAACTGGGGACGAATCCTGGCTGCGGTTGGCCGGGCCGGACTGGATGACCTGGTGGTTGATAAAATCGATATCTATCTGGATGACGTCATTATTGTGCAGCAGGGAGGGCTTGCCCCTTCCTACACCGAGGCACAGGGTCAACGCGTCATGAATCAGGAGGATATCACCCTGCGCATTGAACTTGGGCGTGGTGACGTGACTGAGCAGGTGTGGACGGCGGATCTGTCTGAAGAGTATGTTCGGATCAACGCCTCTTATCGGAGCTGAGGGCTCTTCGCAGCTGAAGGCTCTTCCTGGCTGAGGGCTCTTCCTGGCTGAAGGCTCTTCCTGGCTGAGGGCTCTATTTTTTCCGCTTGAACATTGAAATGCCGGCTATCCCCCGGGCGCCGGCCGCTCGTGCTGTTGTCAGATCCGCCAGCGACAGACCACCCATGGCATATACCGGAATCCGGTGACGATCGGCGAGACCGGACAACACGTCCCATCCCATGCCGGGTTGATCGGGGTGACTGCTGGTCGGCAGAACGGGTGAGACGGTTGCAAAATCGGCAGACAGTGCTGCTGCCTGCATGAGCTCCTCGTCACTGTGACACGCGCAGCCCAGTAAAACCTGATCGCCTTCCGGTCGTTCGGTCAATTTCCGTAATGTGTGACGATTGGCAAAATAGCCCAGAAAGCGGGAATGGCTGTGCAACGCCTGAGCGAGATCCTTCTGCAGCGCCGGATTGGCGTTTATGTCCACGACAATTGGATGTCCGGCCAGTATGCCAGCGTCAAGAAAAGCCCGTACCGACGATACATATTTTTTATCTTCCGTTTCTGTGGGCATCGTGGTGCGGCGCAGCCGGATCAACGTATTGTCGGGTAACTGGTCGGGGTGATCAAAGTCCCCGGGAATGAGCGGTGATGGCAGATCAATCAGTGCCATATACCCGGGAAGTCTGATCGCCCTGATGATGGCGCGATTTGCTTCCGGAAAATCATTGTATGCCAGCTCGCCTGGCTTTACCCAGCGCAATGGTTGTCCTTCCCTGCCGTGTGGTTGTCCGGTAAACCCATGTACAGTCCATACATCCAGCAAAACTGCCTTGTCAGGATAGTTGTGCCGGATTATGCAGAGCGGGGTCTGGTGAGTGACAATAATGCCGAGCTCTTCGTGCAGTTCGCGGGCCAGTGCCTGGCGAACATCTTCATCTGCTTCCAGTTTGCCGCCGGGAAATTCCCAGAGGCCACCCAGATGCTGTTTGCTGGCCCGTTTTGCAATCAGCACCTCGCCCCGGGGGTTAATAATGACCCCGACCGCAACATGGACGCGTTTATTTCTGTCAGTCATTGAGTTGATCGGTAGTTACGCCGGAGATGGCGGCAAATTCATCAGGGTCAACCGGGTCGCCGGGGATACTGTGTCTTTCACTTGCCCATTCCCCGAAATCAATAAGCTTGCAGCGTTCGGAGCAGAATGGCCGGAAAGCGTTTTTTTCATGCCATTCCACAATGTCCTTGCAGGTGGGGCAATTCACTTTGAGTGTTCGTTCTGTCATGCAATCATTTCCAGATAGGTTTGGTGCTGCAGCTCTACCAGATGTTTGAGCGCAGTCAGGTCTTTGTCATTCATAATTATATCGTCAGCTCGCGCCTGTCGTTGCTGCCGCGACAGCTGACTGTCCATAATGGCCTTGACGCCGGCCTCGGTGGTGTTGTCGCGTGCCACAGTGCGCAGAATCTGCAGCGACTCCGGGGCGTCTATCAGTAATACCCGGTGGCACAGGGTCTGCTGATCAGTTTCCAGCAATAGCGGGGAAGACAGAATCGTGTAGGGTGACGTGCTTTGCTGAAGTTGCAGGATAATTTCCTGTCGTATTATTGGGTGCAGCAATTGTTCAAGCCATTTTTTCTGATCATGACTGGCAAAAATGATATCGCGCAGGGCGCGCCGGTTCAGGCTGCCATCTGCGGCAAGCACACTGTCGGCGCCAAAGTGCGCGGCTATCGCACTCAGGGCAGGGGTGCCGGGCATCACTACATCACGGGATACCCTGTCTGCATCCACCACGGTAATGCCGAGATCGGCAAACGCGTTGGTCGCAGCTGTCTTGCCACTACCAATGCCACCGGTGACACCGACAATCAGTCCAGGCTTACTGTTCACTACACGTTTTCCTTTTGCAAACGCTCAAATGAGTCTCGGAATGGATTCGGGGTGTCACATACCAGCTACGGTGTTGATATACCAGATATTGATATGCTCTCCCCAGATTAGCGCTATAAATCCGGCTATGGCGAGGTATGGGCCGAAGGACATTGGAATGTTCTTGTCTCTGCCTGCTGCAACAGCCATGGATATGCCAATAATGGCGCCTGTCAGTGAAGACAAAATAACAATGCCCAGCAACTGTTGCCAGCCCAGCCAGGCACCCAGCGCAGCCAGGAGTTTGAAATCACCATAACCCATGCCTTCGCGGCCGGTCAGCAATTTGAATGCCCAATAGATACTCCAGAGGCAAAGATAACCAACAACAGCGCCGATCAGTGCATCAGCCGGGGCGACACCGGTTCCGTAACTTGTCAGGCTGAGTATCAGTCCCAGCCATAAGAGCGGCTGGGTTATATTGTCGGGCAGCAATTGATGGTCTATGTCGATGACGGTCAGACTGATAAGTGACCAGGTCAGCAGCAGGGCGGCAACCATGGTCCAGGTGGCGCCAAATTTCCATGCAACAACGGCAGAAAGGAGGGCCGTGACCAGTTCAACAAGTGGGTAGCGCCAGTGTATCCGGGTCTGGCATCCTGCGCAGCGGCCGCGTAGCAGCAGGTAGCTGATCACTGGAATGTTTTGCCAGGGTTTTACGGGTTTTTTGCAACCCGGGCAGTGGGAATCCGGCTTCAGCAGATTAAAAACCTTGTGTTCCGGAACCGGGTCATCAATCTTCAGTGAGTCAGGTTCGAGCTGCAGAAATTCACAACATTGCTGTTGCCATTCGCGTTGCAGCATAAGCGGCAACCGGTAAATCACCACATTGAGGAAGCTGCCGACCAGCAGACCCAGTACTGCGGTAAGAACGATAGTCAGGGCGGGCGAGGCAATCAGCAGGTCTAACAATGTCATAACACGGTTCCCAGTCTGAACACGGGCAGATACATTGCCAGCATAAGCCCGCCTGTCATCACACCCAATATTGTCATGATGACAGGTTCAAGCAGGCTGGTCAGTGAGCCGACCGATGTTTCCAGTTGCAGCTGATAGTGATCAGCACATTTGTCCAGCATAATATCCAGATTGCCAGCCTGTTCGCCAGCATGAATCAGTTGCAACATCATAACCGGAAACAGGCCACTGTTGCGAATGGCAGCATACAGTGTCTGTCCTTCCGACACATGCTGGCCGATGTGCTGTGTGGCCTGCTGGTACACACGATTGCCGGTGGTCGGTGCTGTCGCCCGTAGTGCCTGAACCAGCGGCAGTCCGCTACTGACGAGTGTGGCAAGTGTGCGACAAAAGCGGCTGATGCACGCTGCCCTGACCGTGCGGCCGAGTACGGGGATGGTGAGCCAAAACCTGTCGCTGGTATTCATGAGCATCTCCGAGCGTCGCCAGAGCATTGCCAGGATTGTACATGTCAGTGCAGACACAGCCAGCAACGGGAGACTGTAGGCAACTGTCAGATCCGACAGTGTCATCACCCATTGAGTAAAAGCGGGCAGTTCAGCACCAAAACTCCCGAAGCTACGGGCGAACTGGGGTACCACCCGGGTCAATAGAATGAGCGACACGACCAGTGCAATCACGAGTACTATGGCCGGGTATTGCATGGCCTTTTTGATTTGCCGGCTGACATTTGATCGTTGTTGAAGGTAGGCGGTGATTCTGGCCAGCATGGTCTCCAGCGATCCGGACAGCTCACCAACAGACACCAGGCTGACTGTCATGCTGTCAAACTGCTGCGGGTGCCGTCGCATGGCCTCGTGCAATGCGCTGCCATCGGAAACCTGTTGTTGCAGGTTGTCGATGAGCCGTTTCAGCACGGGTGTGGATGCGCTGTTGCCTGCAATATCCAGTGCCTGAACCAGCGGTATACCGGCCTTGAGAAGACTGTATAATTGCTCGAGGAAGGTGAGTATGTCATCCTGTCTGACGCCGTTGCGAAGTCTTTCGGGCATGCTTCGGGACAAACCCGATCGCGGCTTGATTGTGCGTTTCAGCACAACGCCCTGACGATAAAGCTGCACTTTCAGGTCGCTGATATCGGTAGCCTGAGTCTCGCCGGTTATCGGTTGACCCTGCAGGTTATGTCCTTGCCATTGAAATTTGCATCTGGCGCCGCTCATCAGCACACCCTCTCGACTTCTGCCAGTGTTGTTTCCCCGCGTGCTACCTTGAGCAACCCTGACTGTCTTAGTCTGATGTGCCCAGCAGCATCGGCTGCCGCACGGATTTTGTTTGCACCTGCGCCTGCGTGGATGAGGTTTGCTATGTCGTTGCTGATGGGGATTACCTCAAAAATCGCGGTTCTGCCGCTGTAGCCTTTGCGACATAAATGGCAGCCGCAGGCTGTGAAAAGCTGCGCCGAACTGATCATCTCATCTGACATGCCTGCGTTACGCAGCATGTCACTATCAATTTGGGTGGACTGTTTGCAATGCGGACAAAGTCGACGGCATAACCGCTGGGCAATTATCAATGACAGTGCCCCCACCAGATTGTAGCTGGGAATGCCCATGTTAAGCAGACGTGTGACAGTTTCTGCAGCGTTGTTGGTGTGCAGGGTCGACAGTAGCAGATGGCCGGTTTGTGCTGCCTTTACGGCGATATCTGCGGTTTCATGATCCCTGATTTCCCCAAGCATGATGACGTCAGGGTCCTGTCGCAGAAAAGCCCGCAAGGCTACAGAGAAGTCCAGACCGGCGGCGCTGTTGACGGCCACCTGATTGATGCCTTCCTGAGTGATTTCAACAGGATCTTCAACTGTAAAGATGTTCCTGCCAGCGCTGTTCAGGCCACTCAGTGCGGTATAAAGTGTAATGGACTTACCGCTGCCAGTTGGGCCGGTGACGAGGATCATGCCTTGTGGCCTGGCCAGTGTGGCTGCATAAATTTCCTGTTGGTTTCCCTCGAATCCCAGTTCATCCGGATCCAGTGTGCCAGGCTGGTTGTTCATGATACGCAGGACTATCTTTTCACCCCACAGCGTGGGCAGGGTACTGATGCGCATGTCAACAAGGCGCCCGTCTGCAGATTTGTGTTGCAGGCGCCCGTCCTGCGGTCGCCTGCGTTCGGTAATGTCCAGGTCTGCCAGCACTTTCAGACGTGAGTTGAGTCTGGTGGTTAGTTCCCCTGGCGCCTGCGAAGCCTCATGCAGCACACCGTCCCGGCGAAAACGGATGCGATAACGGCTTTCGTAGGGTTCAAAGTGTACGTCTGACACCTGATCGTTGATGGCGCGACTGAGAATCCTGTTCACAAATGTAACAACGGGTACTTCATTGTCTACGGCGCTGCCGTCCGTACTTTCATTGTCCGGTGATACAGACGGGATCGTCTCGCGCGGATTTGTGTCCAGTATCTCAGTCAGGCGTTCCAGCAAGAGCTGGTGATCGACCACTACCGGTTCGGTTTGCAGTCCACAGCTTATTCGCAGATCGTCAATTGCCCGCAAACTCGCGGGGTCGGAAAATGCGATGGTGACATGTGTGGCGTTGGCAAATAGAGGCAAGATCTGATGTTGTCTCAGTATTGCCGGGTCAAACCCCGACTCAGTCGTCAATAAATCGGGTGGCAGTTTTTGGGTGCTTGCCAGGTCGAGCCAGGGATAACCGAACCGGCTGGCGATCAAGGGTGCCAGCGCGGCGCTGGATACCAGTTGCCTGCGGATAAGCAGGTTCAGAAAGGAAATGTTTTCCTGCTCTGCCTGCTGTTGTGCTGCCAGGGCGCGCGCACTGTCCAGCAGACCGGCACCGATCAGCGAGTCGGTAATTCCTTGATTGAACATCGGATGGTCAAATCCTTTTCACCATTTTGAAGTTTATAGCAGGTCAGTATGCAATCTGCTATATCACTGGACCCGGCAGCGTTTTGTCGGGAGATTCCAATACTGCTTTCAAGGAGGAAACAGATGTCTGTTAACGGAAAAACCAAAAACGTGTTTAGTGCCCCGGCGGGCTTTACCCTGATCGAACTGATGATGGTGATCGCAATCATCGGTATACTGTCAGCGGTGGCATTACCTTCGTATCAGGGGTATGCTGCCCGCGCAAAATACGCCGAAGTTCTGGCTGCTGCCACACCGGCGCGAACCACCGTTGACCTGTGTGTACAGAGCCGCGGTGCCGATGGTTGTACCACGTTGTCATCACAGGCAGGGTGGGCTGCGTCACCAGAGGTGCAGTCGGTGGCAGTGTCGCAGGATGAGGACGATTTTCTGATTACAGTAAGTCCCACCGGAGCCCACGGAGGTATTGCCGAAACAGACACCTATGTGCTGAGGGGTGTGCTGAGTGGCGGGACGCTCCTGTGGGAAACCGATGCTGCTTCCGGATGTCTGGCCAGCGGTTTGTGCTGATGAACGGTTTTTTGCTACATTAGCGCCTTCCGAACAACAACTGACGTCATTCAGCCAGCGTTCAGCCGATACTATCTACAGTGTTTATCAGGCACTTTTGACAGATAAGTAATTGTAATGAAAGATGGATTGATTGAAATTACAGCGTAGGGCACTTGTGTGCCGAGGTAGCAAATATGAAACAGTTCAAGATTAACATGTTGCTGGCATTGGCGGTTTCGGCATCGGCAGCTGCGTTCGCAGTGGCCGCTGCCCAGCCTGCCACCATCAAGGATGGTGCATATACTGTAGAGCAGGCCGAGGCTGGCAAGGAATTGTACGAGCGTCGTTGCTCGTCCTGTCACAATGCGGATTTTTACAAAACTGCATTTTCAAACCGGAACAATCAGCCACTTGCCTATATGTTTGAAGAGATTCTGGTGACGATGCCGGCTGATATGCCTGGCTCACTGATGGATCAGGAGTATGAGCAGATACTGGCGCATATTCTCTCCATTACCGGTTTCCCGGCCGGCGATGCACCACTGGACTACAACGGTGGCAGCATGCATACCGTGAATATTGTTCCGCCCGAATCCTGATACCTGATGGGGGCGGATTCAGTTTCCCCCATCGGCCAGTCGCTCAAAGCGCATGGACAAATCGATCGCCCTGACATCCTTGGTCAGGGCGCCAATCGAAATAAAATCCACGCCGGTCGCGGCCACTGAGGCCAGGTTGTCACGATTGATCCCGCCCGATGCTTCCAGTTTGCTCGCTTTGTCGCCCCGACCCCGGTTCAGTGCGACAGCCGCTCGCATATCAGACTCTGTGAAATTATCCAGCATGATGATATCGGCGCCGGCACGCATGGCCTGCTGAAACTCGTCCAGAGTTTCTACTTCTACCTCAACGGGTTTGCCCGGGGCAATCTGCTGTGCCTGACTGATGGCATTGGGTATGGAGCCACAGGCACTGATATGATTTTCCTTGATCAGGAACGCGTCATAAAGCCCCATGCGATGATTAAAGCAGCCGCCAGTTCTGACTGCGTACTTTTGTGCTGATCGCAGGCCGGGCAATGTCTTGCGTGTATCCAGCAGCCGGACCGCGGTGTGGGCGACCAGTCCGGCGTAATATCTGCTCAGGGTAGCGGTCCCGGACAGTGTTTGCAGGTAATTCAGCATTGTGCGTTCGGCGGTCAGTAAGCTTCTGGCGGGTCCGTACAGCCGGATCAGCACCTGATCCGCAATAATTTCATCCCCGTCGGCAGCCTGCCATTCTGCGTGGATGACAGGATCCAGCTGCTGAATGACTTCATTGGCCCAGGGGATACCACACAGAACGGCAGATTCACGCGAAATAATGCTGGCACTGGCCATGGATGATGCGTCAATCAGCATGGCGGTGATATCCCCGGAACCGATATCTTCTGCCAGCGCGTTACGGACACTCAGACTGATATCGTCTGGTATTTGCGTCGAATTGTCTCCGTGTGTATTCATTGCTGAGATGGCATCCTGTAGTGACGGCTTGGTGCTATACTGAGCGGCGACTTTAACACAACTGCGAGGAGCTGTGTTTGATTGCAGATCACTGGCTGGCCAGAGCAAAACGGGTACCTTCTCCAAACTGCAGTGACCGCCCGAACGGGATGGCCATAAGCCTTCTGGTCATTCACAATATCAGTTTGCCGCCGGGGGAGTTTGGGGGGCCGTGGATTGACCAGCTGTTTCTGAATCGGCTGGAAGTGGGCGTACACCCCTATTTTGCGGACATTGCGCATTTGCGGGTGTCAGCGCATCTGTTGATCCGTCGTGATGGTCAGCTGATACAGTATGTGCCTTTTAACAGAAAGGCGTGGCACGCCGGACAGTCCTGCTTTGAGGGTCGTGAAAGCTGCAATGATTTTTCCATCGGCATAGAGTTGGAGGGCTGCGACGACCAGCCGTTCTCTGATCAGCAATATGTCGCACTGGTGCAGGTGACCCGTGAATTACGTGAAGCCTATCCGGAACTGACGCCCGCGCGTATAGTCGGGCACAGTGATATCGCTCCGGGCCGGAAGACTGACCCGGGGCCGTGTTTTGACTGGCAACGTTACCAGGTGGCGTGTACATGAGCTTTCTGACGGTATTGATTGGGTTATTGCTGAATCACTATTGGCTTCGTGATCGCAAATTGCCGATAGATGGCTGGTTCGCGGAATGGCTGAACTGGTTGCTGGTTCACGCTCACCGATTGCCTGAGCGCTTGCATGACTGGTACGGAACCCTGCCCCTGATCGCCATAGTGGTGCCATTGTTGCCGTTGGCGCTGGTGCTTTGGCTGGCTGAAGGTTTGCTGTTCGGGCTTCTGACACTGGGTATCCATGTCATTGTGTTGCTGTATTGTTTCACTCGCGTCAACCAGCAGGCACTTATCGATCAATATCTTGAGTTGTGGCGGGCTGGCGACTATGAGGCAGCGTATCTGCATGTGAACCAGTATGTGCCCGACGTATTCTCCCGCAATCTTGAAGACTATGCCGCAATGCACAGTCAGTTTGTTGCGTACATACAGGAAACAGCATTTCGCCACCTGTTTGCGGTCCTGTTCTGGTACATTCTGCTTGGGCCGATGGCGGCACTGGCATACTGGCTGCTGTTGGCGTTAATACGTAGTGATCGTCTGCTCATGGATCCGGATGCGTCCGGGCTGGCTGGCAACACTCTTGTTCTGCTGGAGTGGTTGCCCGCACGGCTGCTGGCCATGAGCTATGCGCTGGCCGGGGATTTTGTGGCTGCCTTCAGAAGCCTGCGGGCGCACGGCCGTGGCTGTATGGACAAGGCAGACAATCTGGTGCTGCTGGCTGACTGTGCAGCGGCGGCGGTTGGCATTACCAAAGATGCCTCTGGCGATACTGATGCCAGCGAGCGGGCAGTGACCGGTCTGGAGTCCCTGCGCGATTTGTTGTTGCGGGCGCAGGTTGTCTGGGTCATAGCGCTGGCGCTGACAATTCTTGTAGTTTAACTACAGAAAGTGGCGCTGGAACTTGAAATATCATGCCTTAGAGGGTAGAATTTTCTCCGTGATGTAATTGATTTACAAGAATGCAGCAGAAAAACAGACGAACAACCGTCACATAATCAAAACCAACTGACAGAACAAGACGCTTATGACCGACCATAACGAAGACCTGAACCCGATTGAAACCGAAGAATGGCTTGACGCGCTGGGCGCCGTCATTGAGCACGAAGGCGCGGACAGAGCGCATTTTTTGCTGAACCGGCTCACTGACAAAGCTTCCCGCGTCACACAGCAGATGCCGTCGTCTTCGGTAACCACCCCCTACCGCAATACCATCACCCCGCAGGATCAGGAACGGATGCCCGGGGATATGTTCATGGAGCGGCAAATTCGTGGTTTTATCCGCTGGAACGCCCTGGTTACGGTTATGCGGGCGAACCTGGATAATTCGGAACTGGGTGGTCATATCTCCACTTTTTCCTCGTCTGCCACACTTTACGATGTTGCATTCAATTATTTTTTTCGTGGACCCACCGAAAATCACGGTGGTGACCTGATTTATTTTCAGGGGCACTCCGCGCCGGGAATTTACGCACGTTCATACCTTGAAGGGCGGATTACCGAAGAGCAGCTGGACAAGTTCCGCCAGGAAGTTGGCGGTGATGGCCTTTCGTCTTATCCGCACCCGTGGCTGATGCCCGATTACTGGCAATTCCCCACCGTTTCAATGGGACTTGGGCCACTGCAGGCAATCTACCAGGCGCATGTCATGAAATATCTGGAAGCGCGTGGCCTGGTCGAGCAGGGCGACCGTAAAGTCTGGGCATTTCTTGGTGATGGTGAAATGGATGAGCCGGAATCACTTGGCGCCATTGGCAAGGCCGGCCGCGAAAAGCTGGATAACCTGATTTTTGTGATCAACTGCAACCTGCAGCGCCTTGATGGTCCTGTGCGTGGTAACGGCAAGATCATCCAGGAACTCGAAGGTATCTTCCGCGGAGCCGGCTGGAATGTCATCAAGGTAGTCTGGGGTCGTCACTGGGATGCATTGCTGCAGGCGGACAAGGACGGCCTGCTGCAGGCCCGTATGGATGAGGTGGTCGACGGCGAATATCAGAATTACTGGGGCCGTGGCGGCGCCTATACGCGAGAGCATTTCTTTGGCAAGAGCCCCGAACTGCTGAAGATGGTGGAGCACCTGTCTGATGATGACATCATGGCTCTGAACCGGGGTGGGCACGACCCGTTCAAGGTTTATGCGGCGTATGCAGAAGCTGTCAGTACCACAGGCAAACCCACCGTGATTCTGGCCAAGACTGTCAAGGGTTACGCGTTTGGCGCGGGTGCAGAAGCACAAAACGCTGCGCATCAGACCAAAAAGCTGGATGTGGAGGCACTCAAGCGCTTCCGTGACCGTTTTAATATTCCCATTCCCGACGACAAGCTGAAGGATCTGCCTTATTACCGGCCGGCCGAGGATTCGCTGGAGCTGCGCTACATGCGCAAGATGCGCGAAGCGCTCGGTGGCGTGGTACCGCAGCGTCGCGCCCAGAGCTATTCCCTGCCGACGCCGGATATCAGTGCATTTGACGCGCAACTGAAAGGTACTGGCGAGCGCGAAATTTCAACAACCATGGCATTTGTGAGGATGCTCAACACCCTGTGCAAGGACAAGGAAATTGGTCACCGGATAGTACCGATTGTGCCTGATGAAGCGCGCACCTTCGGCATGGAAGGCATGTTCCGGCAGATGGGTATCTACTCGGCCGTTGGACAGCTTTACGATCCGGCTGATTCAAACCAGGTCATGTACTACAGGGAAGACAAAAAAGGCCAGATGCTGGAAGAAGGCATCAGCGAGGCAGGAGCATTCTCGTCCTGGCTGGCAGCGGCGACGTCATACAGTGTCAATGACTTCCCGCTGATACCGTTTTACATTTACTACTCCATGTTTGGTTTCCAGCGCATCGGGGATCTGGCGTGGGCGGCAGGTGATTCGCAGGCACGTGGCTTCCTGATTGGAGCAACGGCGGGGCGCACCACGTTGAACGGTGAAGGATTGCAGCACCAGGATGGCCACAGCCACCTGCTGGCATCAACCATCCCCAACTGTGTGACCTACGATCCGACCTATTCATACGAACTGGCCGTCATCATCAATGATGGTCTGCGACGTATGTATCAGGACAAGGAATCGGTGTACTACTACATCACCACAATGAATGAAAACTATGTGCATCCGGAAATGCCTGCCGGTGTTGAGAAAGGCATTCTCAAGGGCATGTATCTGCTGGAAGACAGTTCGGCTGCCGGGTACAAAGTGTCGGGCAAGGCTCTGACCGATCAGGCCGTACGATTGCTGGGCAGCGGCACAATTCTGCGCGAAGTGCGTGAGGCTGCCACTATCCTGCGTGATCAGTACAAGGTGCCGGTTGATGTCTGGAGTGTGACCAGCTTCAATGAATTGCGTCGCGATGGCATTGATGCAACCCGATGGAACATGCTGCATCCCGGCAAAAAAGCCAAGGTGCCTTATGTCACCAAATGCCTGGGATCAGATCAGGGACCGGTTATTGCGGCGACTGACTACATGCGTATCTATGCTGATCAGGTTCGCGAGTTTGTCCCTGGTCCATACCGGGTTCTGGGTACTGATGGTTTTGGTCGCAGTGATACCCGACAGAACCTGCGTCGATTCTTTGAAGTCGATCGGGCGTATATTGTCCTGGCAACACTGACGGAACTCGCAGCTAAAAATCTGGTGAGTGCAGCGGTGATCAACAAAGCCATCAAGGAACTGGGTATCAATCCGGACAAGCCCAATCCGACGCTGGTGTGAAAACAAGAACTGAATCGAACATAACGTTCAGGAGCATTCCAAGGTGCCTGTAGAAAGTATAAAAGTCCCCGATCTAGGGGAAACCAAAGATGTAGAAGTCATAGAGATACTCGTGAAAGTGGGTGACTCTGTCAAAGAAAATGACTCATTGCTGGTTCTGGAAAGTGATAAAGCAGCGATGGAGATCCCATCGCCGATGTCCGGCGTGATCAGCAAGCTGACCATCAAGGTGGGCGACCAGGTTAATCAGGGTGATGAAATCGGCAGTATCGAGGTTGAGTCCGCTGGGGCTGCCGGTCAGAGCGACGAAAAACCTGCAGCAGATGCTGATCCGGAACCTGCCGCAGAGCCGGAACAGACTGTGAAAGACGAAGGCGCAGATGCCGGCCCAGATGCAGGCCCAGTCACCAGCATTGAATTGATCAGCGTGCCTGATATTGGTGGTGACAGCGACGTTGAGGTGATCGAAATTCATGTCAGCGAAGGTGATGAGGTCAAAGCTGAAGATGCATTGATAACGCTGGAATCAGACAAGGCAGCCATGGATGTACCATCGCCGCAGTCGGGTATTGTCAAATCACTGAAACTGAAAGTGGGTGACAAGGTCTCAAAAGGGTCTGCAGTTCTGGAACTGGAAGTTTCCGGTCAAGCGTCGACCGACAGGAAGTCTGAAGAGAAACCTCAGGCGCAGCCTCAGGAAAAAACTCAACCCAAGTCTCAGGAAAGCGCGCCGGAAAAAAGTCTGTCACGTAAACAGGCCGAGTTTGCCGAAGAAGCAGCCGCCCGCACTGACAGCCGGATTTACGCCGGACCAGCGGTGCGCAAACTGGCGCGGGAATTGGGCGTCGACCTGACACAGGTAGATGGTACAGGCGCGAAAGGGCGTGTGCAGAAAGAAGATGTGCATGAATTTGTCAAAGCCCGGCTGAAGGCGCCGGTTACGGCTTCTCTGGCCGGTGCTGGCGCGGGTATTCCGGCTGTACCGGACATCGACTTCAGTCAGTTTGGTGAAGTTGAAGAAGTACCCATGACCAAGCTGCACAAAGTGACAGCGTTGAATATGCACCGGAACTGGTTGAATGTTCCGGCGGTCGCCCAGTTTAACGAAGCGGATGTAACAGGGCTGGAAGAGTTTCGCAATGCACAGCGCAAGGAAGCAGAAAAGCGTGGGGTAAAACTGACTCCGCTGCCATTTCTCATGAAGGCGTGTGCCAAGATTCTGGACGAGTACAAACAGTTTAACGTGTCACTGCACTCATCCGGTGAAGTGCTTATCCAGAAGAAGTATATTCATATCGGCGTCGCTGTTGCGACAGAGGCCGGGCTGGTTGTGCCGGTTATCAAGGATGTAGACAGGAAGTCGGTGTGGCAGATTGCTGCGGAAATGGCGGAAATGTCCGAGAAAGCAAAAAATCGCCGCCTGAGCAAGGAAGACATGCAGGGCGCATGCTTCACGATTTCCAGTCTGGGCGCAATAGGGGGTACTTCATTTACTCCTATTGTCAATGCACCGGAAGTGGCCATTCTGGGCGTGTCAAAAACGCAGATAAAACCTGTCTATATAAATAATGAGTTTGTGCCGCGTCAGATGCTGCCGTTTGTGCTGTGTTATGACCACCGTGCTGTCAATGGTGTTGATGCCGGGATGTTTGCTACCCGGCTGGCAGAGTTGCTCGCGGACATCCGTTTGCTGATGATGTGATAGTTGGCAGGTACGGGAAATAGCGGTAGAGCCAATAAACGATAGATATAAAAAAGGGAGCCGGTTAACCGGCTCCCTTTTTTATATGCTTTCAGGCGTGTTTTAAAGCCTGATTCAGTCGGTACGGCCAGCATGTTCGCGAGCAGTTCGCAGATTCGCTTCGGTGCTGCCCGATATGCCGGCGTCACCCCAGTAACCAACAGTTGGCATCAGGAAACCCTGGTCCAGTCGCGCGCGAATATCGTTCGCATTGGTGGTGATACCGCAGGGTACATCATGCTTTTTGCACAGTTCTACAACACTGTCGATGGCGGCCTGAACTTCGGGGTGGTTGCCTGGCAGTCCCATGGACATGGACAGATCTGCCGGACCAACAAAGATGGCACCAACGCCCGGCGTGGTAATAATGTCTTCGGCATTCTGCACGCCAGCCACTGATTCGATCTGCATGACTGCAAGCAATTCACCGCGTGCATTTAATGGCCAGGTATCGGCACGTTGCACATAGTCCATGGCACCCCAGTACCAGCTGGCAACACCCGGCGATGAGCCACGATGGCCCGTCGGTTCGGCAATTTCTGATCCGCGCGGCTGCGGATAACGCATGGCCTTGACCGCCCGCAGGGCTTCCTCACCGGTTTCGACGTATGGGAACATGATGCCGAAGGCGCCAATATCCAGAATCTGTTTTACCAGCCACTCAGGGTCGTTGCGACCGTTGGCGGGAAGCCGGACGATAGGTGTGGTGCGCATCTGGGCGTTGCCCTGCCGCACGATTGCCATTTTGTCTGTCATGCCCAGCAGGAATTCCTGCAGCGTTTCCATATCGTGAGCAGTGTGTTCCATATCGATGAGGATGTAATCCAGATTGGAGCGGGCCAGTGCGCGGGCATTGGCCAGAGAGAAATTGCCGGTAAACAGTCCAAATACCGGATCCCCGTTTTCCAGGGTCTGAATGCTGCGGTTCAGTCGTACATCATCCTGCGCCAGCGCAGGCGTTACTGCCAGGCTTGCCATGGTAAGCACTGAAAAAAGCGCGGAGAGACATTTTTTATTCATGTGATGTATCCTTGGTGTTGTTGTCGTAAAATATTGTAACAATTTGAAATAAAACATTATTTTGATTCTTTTTGCGAGCTGCAGATTAAACCAGTCAGCACATTTAAGCAAATTGTGTCGGCGTTGGCGTTCAGACGACGGGATAATAGACTGTGCCACTTCCGGTAGAGACAACAGCAACCTGACACTGGAATGCAGCACTGAGGTGGTCAGCATCAAGTACAGCGCCTGCACTGCCCAGCAGGTGTTTTCCATCGGCGCGCAGCAGGAGAATCCGATTGCAAAAGCGGGCAGCAAGATTGATGTCATGGGTGGCCATGATCATCGCTCTGTCCTGGCCAGTGACAGTCTCTGCCAGGTGCCTGAGGGCCTTGATCTGGAATGAAATATCCAGATGATTGCTCGGTTCATCAAGCAGCAGGATGCGTGGTCGCTGAGCTATCAGCGCGGCAATCGCCATGCGTTGGCGCTCACCACCGGACAGGTGGTTGATGTCACGTGAACTCAGGTGATCCAGCTCCATTGTCCGCAGTGCCTGTTGCACAATGGTGTGATCTTCATCATTTTCCCATTGCCAGTGGCGGGCATAAGGTAGACGTCCCAGCATGACAGCTTCATAGACAGTGGCTGGCATTTCGTCAGGTACCGCCTGAAACAGAATACCGATCTGTTGTGCCAGTTGCTGTCCACGCCAGTCATCAAGTGGGCGGGGTCCGATCTGAACGCGACCCTGTCTGACCGGTTGCAGTCCCATCAACGTGTGCAGCAGCGTGGTTTTGCCGGTACCGTTTTGTCCCAGAATTCCAAGCCGGTCGCCCGGGTTCAGGGTGAATGAGAGTGGTCCGCAAAGACGTTTTTCCGGTGAGTGTATTTCCAGTCCGGCAACAGTCAGCAGATTTGTATTCATGACGAATGCCTGCTGCGTGAATAACCATGATGCAAAATAATCAGAAATGCTGGGACGCCAATCATGGCCGTGAGGACACCAACCGGAAGTTGTTGAGGGGCAATGACAGTTCGGGCCAGACTGTCGGCCAGCAGCAGAAAACTCCCGCCCAACAGCACTGATCCGGGTATCAGCCAGCGATGGTCCCGGGCGCCCAGCAGACGCAGCATGTGCGGGATAACCAGCCCGACAAAGCCAACCGAGCCGGCAATAGTGACAGCCGTTGCCGTTAATACTGATGCAGTGAAATAAAGAATCAGTTTTAATCGTTTGACATCCACCCCGAGAGCGGCGGCGGTCAACTCGCCGCGCGCCAGCGCATTGAGCGATCGCGCCTGGCTCAGCATCAATGCCAGGCCACCGGCCAGCAACAGGAAATGCCACCATTGCGAGCGGCTCTGGCTCAGATCACCCATCAGCCAGAAGAGCATACTTTGTACAGTATTGCCCGAGCTGGTGGTAAGTAAAATGTTGATCACTGCCCCCCAGCCGGCGGAGATGACAACACCGGTCAGAAGCAGCCGTGTTGCAGACCAGCGGGTGTCGCGAGCCGCCAGGCCGAACACCAGTGCCACAGACAGTAGTGCCCCGGCAAAGGCAGCCTGTGTTATCCACAGGGCTCCCGCTCCCAGCAGAATGACAGTCAGGGCGCCAACTGCTGCCCCGCCTGAGACGCCCAGAATGTAGGGGTCGGCCAGCGGGTTGCGCAACAGCACCTGCATGACAACGCCCGACAGAGCCAGTAATCCGCCACAGACGAAGGCCGCGAGCGCTCTGGGAATGCGTATTTCCCAAATTATCTGCTGTGTCGGCCCCGGCGTCGGGCTGGTCAGTTGTTGCCATAATTCCGGTAGTGGAATGGAGACGCTTCCGCTGACCAGCGCGGCCATAAAACTGACCACGGCCACAATTGCGAGTAGAGACAGCAGGCTGTAAAACCGGATGTGCTGTCTGTGTTTGTCATCGGGGAAAGGCATGGGTCAGATCTGGCTGCAAAAGACGTGGATGATTCTAGCAGCTAATGCCGATCTGTTGTCGGTAATGCTCGCTCTGCCTTTTTGACAGCGGCGAGTACACGCTGATTAAGCGGGCACGGTAATCCGTGAAGCACGGCCAGCTCAGTGAGATAACCATTGAGCTCAGTGATTTCCGTGGGTCGGCCACGGCGGATGTCCTGCAGCGTCGACGATACATTGGTGGCAGTTACATTCAATACATGAACAACTGCCCCGGGCAGATCTGTCAGCAGTGGAGTTTCCGGGAGCTGCTCAAAGAGCTGCTGGATTTCTGCGCACAAGGCCAGCAGCGTGGTCTTGCGTGTCGTGTGAGATAACAGCCCGCCGTTATTGCAGTCGTAGATCACCGTCAGGGCATTGATGGCGCAATTGATGGCAAATTTGAACCAGAGACGATAAACAATATCGGTATCCAGATGTATGTTCATGGACTTTTGCGGCAGCTGGCTGAGTAGCAGTCGAGTGTCCATCAGCGTTGACGATGACAGGCTGCCCAGCCACGCCTCGCCCACACCGGCATGAACAGCATGGTATGGGGCCCGCAGCCAGACACCATGGTTGGTGCTCATCGCAAATACCCGCTGTGCAGACAAAACAGCGTTTGCCGCCAGCTGAGCCCTGATGCCATTTTGCAGCAGAATGATCACAGCATTGTCAGCGATGCAGTCTCTGACACTGCCAATTGCGCTCATCACATCCTGGGCTTTGGTTGTCACCAGCAGATGTGTGATCCTGGCTTCAGACTGTCTGAGTAAAGCGCCGTTAGACGCATTGACCGGTATTTTGTGTGGCACGACATTGGCCGATTCGATGGTGATTTCACCAGGAAAGCGCGCGATGGCATCGGCATCCCGGAGTAACAGGCAGGCAGGTGAAGCCGGCGTGCTGACGGATAGCGCACCTGCCCACAAACACCCCATGGCACCGGCGCCCAGCACATGCCAGACAGGTGGTGAGCTATGGGAGAGGGTGTGTACAGCCTGCGTCATGATGATAGTATAAGCGCCATTGCAAGCATTGTCCTGAATACGGAGTTTTTATGCCATCGTTTGATATTGTATCCGAAGTGGATTTGCCTGAAGTTCGCAACGCTGTAGATCAGGCAAGCCGGGAAATCGGTACCCGGTTTGACTTTAAAGGCGTTGATGCCAGTTTTGAATTGAATGAAGCCGAGATTACCGTTGTTGCAGAGTCCGACTTTCAGATTCAGCAGATGATGGATATCCTGAAAAACAAACTCGTCAAACGCAACGTGGATGTCATGAGCATTCAGGAAGGCGAAATTGTCGAAACAGGGAAAAAGGCCACCATGAAAGTCACCATGCAGCAAGGTATCGATGCTGACATGGGGCGCAAGCTGGTTAAAATGATCAAGGACGCCAAACTGAAGGTGCAGACGGCCATTCAGGGTGACAAACTGCGCGTTACCGGCAAAAAGCGTGATGACCTGCAGACCGTGATTGCCATGCTGCGCGAGGCCAAGCTGGATATTCCGCTGCAATACAATAACTTCCGTGATTGATAACCCTGCTGCCGCAGAGCGGGGCAAAGGCGCATGGCGTGCCCTCGCTGTGTATGGCGAGCGGCGGGTCATGGTCATGTTACTGCTCGGGTTTGCTGCGGGCCTGCCGTTTCTGCTGATTTTTGATACGTTGTCAGTATGGCTGCGCCAGTCGGGACTTTCATTGCAGTCCATTTCGATTTTTGCCCTGGCAACATTGAGCTACGCTCTGAAGTTCATCTGGGCGCCACTGATAGACCGGGTGAAAGTGCCGGGACTGACCCGGTTGCTGGGACGCAGACGCGCCTGGATGCTGTTGATGCAGGGCGTCATCATAACGGGCTTGTGGCTTATTGCCGGCTCCAGCCCGGAACTGAATATTTTGCGTGTCGGCGCGCTGGCTGCGCTGGTCGGATTCGCCGGTGCCACCCAGGATATCGTCATTGATGCCTGGCGCATCGAGGTGGTTGATGAAAGTCGTTCCGGGGCAATGGCGGCCGCCTACCAGTGGGGTTACCGTCTGGCCATGATTGTGGCAGGTGCGGTACCGTTGTTCCTGGCAGAGGCTTTCAGCTGGAATTTCTCCTATGCAGTAATGGCCGGGATGATGGGTATCGGTGTGGCTGGTGTATTGCTGGCCCCGCGGGAAGTGTCGGTCAGACCGCCGGCAGTGCCAGTCAGCGGGCTTCCACACCGCCCGTTGCCCGAGCTGGCAGAATGGCTGCTGCGACTGACCATCATTGCCATTGCTGCGGTGATTATCGGTTCTGGTCTATCCGGCAATGCTGTGATGCTGCAGCAATTGCTCCTGCTGGCGGGCGGTACTGTCGAGGCCGGCGAAGCCTTGCTGGCTGCCTGGACAGGCAGACCTGGCGGGGTATATCTACAGGTGGCGGGTGTTGTGTTCGGTCTGGGTTTGCTGGCGACCGCGTGTTTGCCGGTGCCGGGTCTGCGAACGCGCCCGGGAGAGCATCTCAGCCGGGCATACGGTGAACCATTGGGTAACTTTTTTGGGCGTTTCGGCGGTCGACTGGGCGGGTTGATCCTTGCACTGATCTGTTTATACCGACTTTCCGATTTTGTACTGAACCTGATGGGACCGTTTTATGTTGATCTCGGATTCACCCTGAGTGAGATTGCCGAGGTGCGAAAAATTTACGGTGTGCTGGCGCTGGTGCTGGGTGTGGCGCTTGCCGGTTTTTGTGTGGCACGCTATGGCGTATTAAAAACCATGCTGTTTGGTGTGTTTGCCAGTCCGTTTTCCAATCTGGTTTTCCTGTGGCTGGGTATGCAGGGGCCGGATTTGTTGTCTCTCTATGTTGCCATCAGTATTGATAACCTGGCGGCGGGATTCGCGGGCACGGCGCTGATAGCCTATATGTCATCGCTCACGGCAGCAGGATTTACTGCCACGCAGTATGCGCTGTTCTCGTCCCTTTATGCCTTGCTGGGTAAACTGGTTGCTTCGCAGAGTGGGCGTGTCGTCGAAACCGCAGCCAGATCAGCAGACGCTGGCGGCGTACCGGGCATGCTGATGCCTCTGTTCGACGACCTGCCGGCTGACTCGCTGGCAGCCGGTGCAGCAACGGCCGGCGTATCGCCCCAGGCACTTGGCGCCGGCTACGCAACGTTCTTTTTGTACTCGGTAGCGATTGGCCTGGTTGCAATTGGTCTGGCATTTGCGGTGGTTTCCCGGCAGCAGGACATCGAAGCCATTAAATGATGTCAGGCGTGGTCAGTTTGGGTTGGTAAAATCAAACAGGTTTCTGAGGTTCAAGGTTCATTATGCGTTTTCCGTTGCTTGCATTCATAGTTATACCCATCGCCGAACTGCTGTTGCTGTTTGAGGTGGCTGATCTGATTGGTGGGCTGGCAACACTTGGGCTCGTGATAGTCACCGCATTTGTTGGTCTGAGTGTGCTCAGGCAGCAGGGTTTCAGTACGTTGCGCCGGGCGGATCAGCGGATGAAATCGGGGCAGATCCCCGGGCAGGAAATTATAGAAGGTATGCTGCTCGCGTTTGCCGGTGCGCTGTTGCTGACACCGGGCCTGATTACGGATGCAATAGGTTTTGCATTGTTGACCCCGGTTATCCGCCGTCGTCTGGCCGCTCGGCTGCTACGCAGCGGGTCAGGTATGTTTGTCGGGGGTTTCAGCTCGTATTCGAGCTGGCAGGGGCGTCCCGGCGGCGAAGCCAATGACGGCGATGTCGTAGACGGTGAGGTTGTTGACCGGGAGACTGATCAACAGGGGAACACCCTTGATCAGAACAGGCGTGGCCCTGACGATGATTCCGGGCGAATCTGAACACATACAGGGACAAAAATAAAATTTTTTGGCATCAGCCATTGAAAATTCCCCATTGAACCCCATCTACGCTGTCACAAGTGAATTAAAGTCTGCCGCCCTGCAAATTGCGGGGTGACATTTTGTAAGTCATCGATAATCAATGTTTAAGTCAGGAGATAACGAATAATGAAGATTCGACCTTTGCAAGACCGTGTCGTCGTCCGACGCAAGGAAGAAGAGACCAAGACAGCTGGCGGAATCGTGTTGCCAGGCTCGGCGGCCGAGAAGCCTGCCCAGGGTGAGGTGCTTGCTGTAGGACCGGGTCGCATTTCAGAAAATGGCGAAAAGCGACCGGTTGACGTGAAAGTGGGAGACACAGTGGTGTTTGGCAAATATGCCAGCAACACGGTCAAGATTGGCGACGAAGAACTGCTGATCCTTAGCGAAAACGAAATTTTTGGCGTAATCGAAGGCTGATAGCTCAGACCAGGCTTCAACATCGCTACACATTCATATTCAGAATACAGGAATAGAGAGACATGGCTAAAGACGTAAAATTCGGTGATTCCGCCCGTCAGAAACTACTGGCCGGCGTAAACGTACTGGCAGATGCCGTTAAGGTAACCCTGGGCCCTAAAGGCCGCAATGTGGTGCTGGACAAGTCATTCGGCGCCCCGACAGTAACAAAAGACGGTGTATCCGTTGCCAAGGAAATCGAGCTGCAGGACAAGTTCGAAAACATGGGCGCCCAGATGGTCAAGGAAGTTGCTTCCCAGACCTCTGATGTCGCTGGTGACGGCACAACCACTGCTACCGTGCTGGCACAGGCCATTCTGAACGAAGGCCTCAAGTCGGTTGCTGCCGGCATGAACCCGATGGACCTCAAGCGCGGTATCGACAAGGCTGTTAAAGCCATGGTTGAAGAGATCGGCAAACTGTCGACCCCCTGCACAAACTCCAAAGCAATCGCACAGGTTGGCTCCATTTCCGCCAACTCTGACACCGAAATTGGTGAAATCATCGCCCAGGCCATGGAAAAAGTTGGCAAGGAAGGCGTGATCACAGTTGAAGAAGGTTCAGGCTTCGAAAACGAGCTGGACGTGGTTGAAGGTATGCAGTTTGACCGCGGTTACCTGTCTCCCTACTTCATCAACAACCAGGACAACATGAGCGCGGAACTCGAAAGCCCGCACATCCTGCTGGTTGACAAGAAAATCTCCAACATCCGCGAAATGCTGCCGCTGCTGGAAGGTGTGGCCAAGTCCGGCCGTCCGCTGCTGGTGATTGCAGAAGACGTGGAAGGTGAAGCGCTGGCGACCCTGATCGTCAACAACATGCGCGGTATCGTGAAAGTGGCTGCGGCCAAGGCACCGGGTTTTGGTGACCGTCGCAAGGCCATGCTGGAAGACATCGCCATCCTGACCGGTGGTACTGTGATTTCCGAAGAAGTGGGCCTGAGCCTGGAGCAAGCCGATGTGTCGCATCTGGGTAGCGCCAAGACGGTCACCCTGTCCAAGGAAAACACCATCATTGTTGACGGTTCCGGTGACTCCAAGGCGATCGAAGCCCGCGTTGGCCAGATCCGCAAGCAGATCGAAGACACCTCGTCCGACTACGACAAAGAGAAGCTGCAGGAGCGCGTGGCCAAGCTGGCCGGCGGTGTTGCGGTAATCAAGGTCGGTGCCGGCACCGAGATGGAAATGAAAGAGAAAAAGGCCCGTGTCGAAGACGCGCTGCACTCAACCCGTGCTGCGGTTGAAGAAGGCGTGGTACCTGGCGGCGGTGTTGCTCTGGTGCGTGCCCTGCAGGCTGTTGAGGGCAAGATCAAGGGCGACAACGAAGATCAGAACGTCGGTATCGCCCTGTTGCTGCGTGCAGTGACATCACCGTTGCGTCAGATCGTCAAGAACGCCGGTGACGAGCCCTCAGTGGTGCTGGACAAGGTCAAGGGCCTGAAAGGCAATATGGGTTACAACGCTGCCAACGGCGAGTACGTTGACATGGTTGAAGCCGGTATCATCGACCCGGCCAAGGTGACCCGCAGCGCGCTGCAGGCAGCCGGTTCCGTGGCTGGTCTGATGATCACCACCGAGTGCATGGTCACCGAGATCGTGGAAGACAAGCCAGCAGGTGCCCCTGATATGGGCGGCATGGGCGGTATGGGCGGCATGGGCATGATGTAAGTGCCTGGCTTTTAAAAAAGGCTGACTAGTCCGTACAAGGGGAACGGGAGGATCATTTATTGATTCTCCCGTTCCCTTTTCTGGTTCTCGCTTTCTGTTTTGTGGTTACTTATCATTTGTTATTTATTATCAGGGCGTTCCGCTCCGCCTGTTCTGATATGCGCAAATCATATTAGCTGGTATACTACGCGCTTTTTCTTTCTGAGGGGATATGCCAATGACCACGCCGACAAGCCCTCTGGTGGGTGTCATCATGGGTTCAAAGTCCGACTGGTCCACCATGAGCCATACGGCCGAGATGCTGGAGCAGCTGGGCATCCCTCACGAAGTGCTTGTCGTGTCTGCTCACCGCACGCCGGACCTGCTGTTCTCCTATGCTGCAGAGGCGGCCGACAGAGGTATCGAGGTCATCATTGCCGGTGCGGGCGGTGCTGCGCATCTGCCTGGCATGTGTGCGGCCAAAACCCATCTGCCCGTACTGGGTGTGCCGGTACAGTCGTCCATGCTGTCAGGTGTTGATTCTCTGCTGTCCATTGTGCAGATGCCTGCGGGTGTGGCGGTGGCAACACTGGCGATAGGCCGTGCCGGCGCTGTGAATGCAGCGCTGCTGGCTGCCAGTATCCTCGGTAACAAATACCCGGAATATCAGCAGGCGGTGCAGGCCTTTCGTGCCAGCCAGACCAGCAACGTGCTGGATAACCCAGATCCCAGACAGGCTTGATACAGAACATGAAAATAGGTGTAATCGGTGGCGGTCAGCTTGGTCGCATGCTTGCGTTGGCAGGTACGCCACTGGGTATGCAGTTTGTATTTCTGGATCCGGCGCCGGACGCCTGCGCCGCGACACTGGGCACGCATATTTGTGCCGATTACCACGATCACGAACATTTGCAGCAGCTTGCCCAGCAGGTTGATCTGATTACCTTCGAATTTGAAAGCGTACCGGCGGAAACCGTTGCATTTCTGTCGCAATTTGTGCCGGTGTTTCCCTGCTCTGAATCGTTGCGAATTGCCCGGGATCGGCTGCTGGAGAAAAACCTGTTTCAGCAGCTGGATATTCCGGTCGCGCCTTTCGCGCCAATCAACAGTCAAAGCGATCTTGACGACGCGGTTGCCCTAATCGGTTTGCCGGCTGTGCTGAAAACCCGCACACTGGGTTATGACGGAAAAGGCCAGAAGGTATTGCGCTCAGGGGCAGATGTTGATGATGCATTTGCTCAGCTGGGTGCGGTGCCCTGTATACTGGAATCCTTTGTCCGGTTTAGTGGCGAGGTATCGTTGATTGCTGTACGCGGCCGCGACGGGCAGACTCTGGCATATCCGCTGGTTCACAATACCCACGAGGATGGAATACTGCGATTATCGGTCGCCAGTAGTAACCATCCACTGCAAGCTCTCGCTGAAGAATATGTGTCACGCGTGCTGTCACATCTTGACTACGTGGGCGTGCTGGCATTCGAATTTTTTGAGATTGACGGCGGTCTAAAAGCCAACGAAATTGCACCACGCGTCCACAACAGCGGACACTGGACAATTGAAGGTGCTGAGTGCAGCCAGTTTGAAAATCACCTTCGCGCCATCACTGCGCTACCGCTGGGTTCAACCCGTAAAGTTAGTGAAAGTGCCATGATTAACTTTATAGGAAGCGTGCCGGATATTGAAAAAATCGTTGCCCTGGAGGAATGTCACCTGCATCACTACGGCAAGGCGTTCAAGAGCGGGCGAAAAGTAGGTCATGCCACTGTCCGATGTCAATCCGCCGAGCAGTTGCAGGTAAGGCTGGCGCAGTTACAGAAAATCATCTGACACCCGTTAGAAACCGGACGAAATGAGGTAATTTCATGTTGACGCGAACCACGGTCTCAAAACGCTCACTCCGTTCCCGTTTTACAACCTGGGTGCTCAAACGGAAATTCAAACCCAAACTGGTGGCTGACGACTTTGACCCGGTTCGTTTCCGCAAAGGTGTGGATCGTGATATGGGCAAGGTGGCGCCTGCAGACGGTGTCACAATTCAGCCGGTCGATCAGAACGGCCTGAAAGGGGAGTGGCAGATTCCCGAGGGTGCTGTTTCCGGTCGCTGTATCCTGTATTGTCATGGTGGCGGTTATCTATTCGGATCTCCGGCAGCATATCGTGCCTTCACTACCCGCCTGGCCAGGGCCAGCAAACTGGCGCTGTTTTCTCTGGATTATCGTCTGGCACCGGAGCACCCGTTTCCGGCTGCACCAATCGATGCGATGGCTGCCTGGCACTATCTGCTGGAAAGCTACCTGCCGGACCAGATCGTGCTGGCTGGTGATTCAGCCGGCGCCGGGCTGGTTCTCTCGCTACTTCATCAGATAAAAAAAGCGGATATGGCGATGCCTGCCAGGGCAGTGCTGCTATCACCCTATGCGGACCTGCTGGCAACGGGGGCCTCGCACGACGCCAACTCCGCCAGTTGTGCGATGTTCACGGGAGATTCCATCCGCCGGGCCGCGGCGATCTACCTGAACGGCGCTGACGGTGCCGATCCACTGGCCTCACCCTTGTATGCAGATTTTAGCGGGTTTCCTCCGCTGCGCATCTATGTCAGTGATAATGAAGTGCTGCGTGACGATGGCATCCGGGTGGCAGAGAGCGCAGCTGCGGCCGGTGTTGAAACGGATCTGCGAATCTGGCGTGGCCAGCCGCATGTCTGGCCGCTGTTTGTGCCGGTGATGCCTGAGGCCAACAAGGTGCTGGATGAAATTGCCGGGGCTTTAAAACAATAGCCGTTACGGCTCGCGAAGAATCAGTTCCACCCTGCGATTGCCTGCACGCCCGTTCGCCGTGTCATTGTCCTGCAAAGGGCGTGTATCTGCATATCCGACGGCACGCATTCGGTCTGCATCCATGCCGTCACTTTCCAGGTAGCGCAGAACTGAAATGGCCCGGGCACTCGATAACTCCCAATTTGAAGGAAAGCGGGCGGTATTGATAGGTATATCGTCAGTATGTCCCTCAACAGAGATTTCTCCGTCAAAACGCTCCAGCACTTCGCGCAGCTGACTGATCAATATCATGCCGTCATAACGCAGCTCGGATGCACCACTGGCAAACAGCAGATTGTCCGCAATACGAAGGGTCAGCCCTTCACTGCCAATCTCGGCGTCAACGCCCTGCAGTGACATTGCATTCAGACTGTCTTCCAGATCGCCAAAGCGCTCGTCATTTTCTGATTCACTGTTATCAGTCGTGCCAGTGCCATCGGCATCGGGACTGGTTTCCCCGGAGTTGCCGGCAATCACGGCATTGTATTCAGGCAGGACACCAATACCGCCGCCGAGCACCCCGTCGGGACCCGATGTGGGAATGACGCTTGATGTGGTGTCTTCAGCGTCTGCGCCACCAGCGGCTGCTGCGGTCAGGGACTGCAGAATTTCCTCTTCTTCCTGTTTCGGCTCGGACATGGCCAGCAGTAACACAAAAAACGCGATCAGTAATGTCAGCACATCCAGGTAGCTGAGCATCCACGAGTTGTCAACTTCCGGGCTGTCTCCCTCGTCACCTATCTGGTCAACTGAGTAGCGCGAGTTATCCACGAGGTTTAGTCCTTGGCGGAGGCGGCGGCATGCCTTTGTCGCGAATTTCGTCTTCGTAGGTGGCTGCAAATGACTGCAGGGTGTCTTCAACAAATGATGGGGGGCGCCGTTTGCTCATCATGGTTATCCCCTCCAGCACCATATTCATGGCGATCAGACGCTCCTCTGTGCGTCGCTCAAGTTTGACGGCTATTGGCTGAAAAAACACATTGCCGAGCAGGATTCCGTAAAACGTGGTCAGCAGGGCGACGGCCATCTGGGGGCCAATCAAGTCCAGGCTTCCGGAGTCCATGACCGCGAGCATGTTGACCAGGCCGACCAGCGTGCCGATCATGCCAAACGCTGCAGCATAAGTGGACATGGTACGAAAGATATGAGCCTCAGCACGTTCGCGGGCCTTTACCCTGGCGATACGCCAGCGCAGAGTGTCGACGATTTCCTGTTCGTCCGTGTTTGCAATGACCAGTTGAACACCTGTGCGTAGAAAGGGGTTCTTGGCTTTCGCCAGCGCATCATCAACGTCTTTGATATTGCCCTGAAACCATAACCGGGACATCTGCACCATTTCCTTGATGTCGTCCCGTGTATAGGTATTCTCACGCCGGAATACCAGTGCCACCAGTTTAAATACCCTGACGACCTCCTTGAGCGGGTAACTGATGAACGTGGCAGCCATGGTGCCGGTTATGACAATAGCCAGACCTGGCAGGTTGAGAAAGCTGGCATCTGATTCGGCTGAGAAGAACAGCACGCTACCCAGTAGCAGAATACTGGCCAGCATGCCGATGATGGTTGAGGGATTCATTGCGTACCTTGATAAAGCTGTTAACGCAGAATATATCGGCGGGATTCCGGGGAACTTGAGTTGCTGACTCAGTGAAACAGCGAGGAAAAATAGCAAATAATCACTGAATTACTGGTAACAGCATACGCTCAGGAGTATGCTAACTAATTGAGAAATATAAAAAATATTGCACAAAAACAGTGCAGGGAGAAAAGCAGTAACCAGCATGTCCCGGGGGAAAGTCAGGCGCAGGCCTGATCGGGAGAAAACAATAAAAAATTCAGACAGGTAGTTTTGTGTAAGGGGAAATTACATGAAAAATTCAACCGTGTTTATCTGTTTTACATGGGTGTTTTGCATTGGTCTGCTCGAAACTGGTGCAGCCCGGGCAGACGAGGGTTTTCTTTCAGTATTCAATTATGCGGATCAGCAGCAAACTGCGCAGGCATCCCGGGAGAGTCAGGCAGGGGCGCGCTGGAGCACTTCGCAGGCGGATGCTGCCGTGACAGATGCACGTCATCTGCTGGAGGCGGGTCAGTACGCTGATTCGATACAAATGCTTGAGGAAGCCGCGGCGACCTATCGGATCAGTGAGGGGCCAGACGCGCTGCTGCAGTTGCACGCGCTGGTTCCCATGCTGAACACACAACTCATGCTCGCGCGCTGGACTGACATTGAGGCAACCCTGTCGGAAATCATGCGCATTTATTCACAGAACTTTGATCGCGACCATCCCGCATTTGTGGATGCCTTGCAGGAGCGCGCGCGCTGGCATTTGCTCAGCTACTACAGCGCCGAAAGTGAAGAGCCTTTGACAAGGCTATACGCTGCCTATGATACCTATGCAGAGGCAATACAGCTGATCTCGCGCCACTCAGGCAGTGCTGACCCGCGATTGCCCGGATTGCTTCACAGCCTGGCGGCGGTCGCCTATGTCCATTCACAGACCTATCTTGAGGCCTCGGGTGACAAGATACCCGTGGTCAGAAAGTACGCCAGAGGGCGGGTGGCAGGACAACGTGACTATGAAGGTAACCGGTTCGGTTATTCACAGGGCAAAGACGCGCTGGAGGGTGTTGTTGAACTGGCAGAGTATGCGCTTCAGACGCAACCGGAACCCGCTGCAGATGCTGATGTCAGGCTGACAGAAGCGATTCTCGGTCTGGCCGACTGGCATCTTGCGTTCGGTTATTACAAACAGGCGATGGATACCTATGAACAGGCGTGGCAGACGGCTGCCGGATGGGAACCGCAAAAACGGGATGCGCTGTTCAGCCAGGCAGTGATGGTGCCGCGTTTTGAAGTACTTGAACAGGCTCAGCAGACGGCGAACCTGATCCGCCACGGTGAAGCCAATGAATCCGTGCAGATTGCCGTGAGCGTGAACCGGTTCGGTAAATCATCCAATTACCGGATAATTGACAACAATCTGGTCGAGCAGTCATCTGCCCGGTTCAGAATCCAGCGGCGCCTGCATGAATCGATGATTCGCCCCAATGTGCTGGAGGGCCGGATGCAGCCTCACCGGGATGTGCTGATGAGCGTCAGCAGCTGGTGAAATGAAACCGCTGTTCTGCCCTCGCTATTGATAACGTCCCTGTAGTGGATTACGCTGCGCAAAGGTAAGCAAACACAACAAGGACAAGGCTGCCATGGCCAAGGCAGAAAGCGACGCTTCTCCCACGGAATGTCTCAATTGTGGCACTACCCTTCAGGGGCAGTGGTGTCACCAGTGCGGGCAAAAATCCCGGTCTGAGGTACGGCATTTCTCCTCCGTCGTGACGGATATCCTTGATACGGTTTTTGAATACGATAATCGCATCTGGCGCACTCTGCTGCCGCTGTACTTCAATCCAGGCAAGATCAGCAAGGAATTCATGGCGGGCCGGCGTGTGCGTTACGTTCTGCCATTTCGCCTGTTTTTTGTTTTGAGCGTGGTCATGTTTCTGACCCTGCAGTTCTCGTCTGCCCCTCAGCGCCTGGCTGGTGTCAATCTGGTGCCGGAAGATGCGCGTTTCGAACGCTTTGAATCCGAGGCCGAGGTCATTGCCGAACGCGATCGTGTGCTGGCAGAATTACAGGATAATCTTCAGGAGCTGGAGTCAGATACCGGGTCTGGTGCAGAGCTGGCCAGACGGGGATTGATAACCGCAATGCAGGTCGTCGAAGAGACTTCGCAGGCACGTCTGGCTGAACTGCGTGGAGAGCCGGATTTGGCGGCACCGGCAGAGGATCCGGCGGCGCCCGAAGCAGGTTCACCTGCGGAACCTGCTGCGCGACCGGAAATTGTCATTGTCGGGTCGCAGGCCTGGCACCCAGAGACCAATCCGGTGGAAATTGGATGGCTGCCGGCGAATCTGAATGCCGCCATAAACAATGCTATCGAACGTGGGCTGCTGAACGTGCAAAGTGTCAGTGAAGACCCGGCAGCCCTGATAGAGGCAATGCTGAATCTGTTGCCACTGGTGTTGTTTTTCATGATGCCGGTGTTTGCCCTGCTGCTTAAGTTTTTTTACCTGTTCAGCAGGCATTTGTATATGGAGCACTTTATTGTAGCGCTGCACAGTCACAGCTTTCTGTTCTTTGCGGTACTGATCAGTTTGTCCCTGAATGCGATGTCAGGCATTGAATCCTTGCCTGGCGGTGTCGCGTGGACTTTGAGCAGTCTGTATTCACTGTCGCTGATCTGGATTCCTCTGTATTTGTTGTTGATGCAACGTCGGGTGTACGGGCAGGGTTGGGTTTTTACCACGGTAAAGTACAGTGTGATTGGCACGTTGTACGTCATGATGCTGGTATTCACGCTGCTGGCTGCTGCCCTGATCAGTCTGGTCATGCTGTAAACGCTGATGAGGTGCAAAAAAAAAGGGGTTGCCGCAGCAACCCCTTCATTTGAAGCAGTAAATCCTGTCGATCAGGCGAGATTCTGGTTGGCAAAATCCCAGTTGGCCAGATTGTCCAGGAAACTTGCCAGAAAGTCCGGGCGACGATTCTGGTAGTCCAGATAATATGCGTGTTCCCAGACATCACAAACCAGCAGCGGTTTTGCGCTGGTGGTCAGCGGACATTCAGCATTCGGAGTCTTGACGACCTTCAGTTTGCCCGCATCAAGCACCAGCCACACCCAGCCGCTGCCGAACTGGCCAACACCGCCGTTGACAAATTCTTTTTTGAAATTCTCGTAGCTGCCAAAGTCGGCATCAATCTTTGCTGCGATGGCACCAGTGGGTGCGCCGCCACCATTGGGCTGCATGCTCTGCCAGAAGAAATTGTGGTTGTAGACCTGCGCCACGTTGTTGAACAGCGGGCCGCCGATTTTAGCAGATGCGCGGACAAGATCTTCAAGGTTGTCGGCATCAATGCCGGCATCAGCCAGTAATTCGTTGCCCTTAACAACATAGGCATTGTGATGCTTGCCGTGGTGAAAGCTGAAGGTTTCAGCAGACATGTGTGGCTCAAGTGCATTGGCAGCATAGGGTAGTTCAGGCAGTTCCAGTTTCATAAAATCCTCGGTATATACGGGTTTGGTGCATTGATAATCAGGATAAAGCACAACGCCAGACGATTCAAGATATAAGCCAGTGGCGGCAGGCTTTGCTGATGGGGACAGAATACGTCTACAATAGGCTTTCAGACTGTTTTGAGGACCCTTGTGATGCGAGATAACGACGATATTGGTGATGACATTCCTTCGATGGTACCGGCGAAGGATGAATTGGTATCGCGTCAGCAGGCCCGTCGTCAACCCGATCTGGTCAAGCCTGTCAGTTATGCGGAGCAGGTGAAAGTCAGCACCTGGCCGGTACGCATCATGCTGGGGGTGCTGACACTGGCGATTGGTGCCGGGGCCTATCTGGGGTACACGGTGTATCAGGAGAATCTGCGGCAATTGAATCAGGCCAATCAACGCATTATGGATCTGGAGAACCGGCTGGCGATGGTGGGTGACAGCGCTGAAGAAACGGCGCTGAATATTGTCGACCGCGTGGATTTCAACTTCTCCGAAATAGACAAATTGTGGGCGGCACGTAATGCCACCAACCGTGATGTGACTGACCTGACAGGGCGTGTTGCAAACGTCGAGACCCGCTCACAGGAGAACCTGACAGCGGTGGAGGAGACCCGTCAGCAACTGCAGCAGACAACCAGCCGGACGGACAATGCGTTGCGTGATGTGGCTGCAGTGCGCACTGAAGCGGACCAGCTGGGCCAGCGCATCAATACCCTGAATGGCCAGGTACAGAACCTGCAGGGTGTGGCGCAGGAACTGGTAAATCTGCAGGCGACCATCAGTACTGCAGAAAATGCATCGGGTGGTCTGAATGACAGACTGATCCGCGTGGAGGAGGCGGTTGAGGCGATTGATGCCTACCGTCTGCAGTCCAACCAGGCGATGCAGCGATTGCAACAGCAGATTGAGGCCGTGGCACAGCAGATCCCCTGAAAATCCTGTAAACAGTACCTGACAGTCGGGCCGTGGCGCTATATAATGCGCGGCCTTTCCCAGGCGGACGTGGTGGAATTGGTAGACACGCTGGATTTAGGTTCCAGTGCCGCAAGGTGTGAGAGTTCGAGTCTCTCCGTCCGCACCATTAAAATCTCTTGTTATTCAATACTTTATCTCGGTTTCGGGTGTTCCGTAGACCCGTTTTTGCCTGTACGTGCCAGCGGACAACTCTCCCGGCATGCGGGGGGATTTTGTAACTGCATTGCATTGCTATGTAGAGAGGTATACGATGTGTCCTGGAACGCAAAATGGTGATAGTGTGCAGTTCGATCGATGGCAACAGCAGTTGAAAAAAGGCACCCTGGAGTTTCTCGTTTTGTTGTGCCTGAAAGGGGATGAATATTACGGTTACAGCCTGATTCAACGGCTTAGAGTATTGGCAAACATCAATGTTGCTGAAGGGACAATTTACCCGCTCTTGAATCGTCTTGAAAAAGACGGATATATAGAGAGTCGTTGGCAAATTATGGAAGCCGGTCCGGCAAGAAAATACTATCGAATTACTGCAGAAGGACGAGACATGGCATCGAGGATGCATGACGCGTGGCAGAGTCTTGGTCTTTCCATTGCAGCTACCTGGGGTGATTCAAGTGAGCCATAACAAATACTTCCGTTGTGATGATTCAAACGAACTGTGGGACGATTATTTTACAGAAGTGGATAAACATCTGGCCAGGTTACGATACCGGCATGGAAGCAGCATTCGCCGGGAGTTGGAATCGCACGTCTTTGAAGCAGTGCAGGTAAACTCATCAGCAACAGAAATTGAGAGATTAAGGCAGTCTTTGGAGAGTCTGGGAGCTCCTGCTGATGTCGTGCCGCCAATGGCGGCTTCAGTATTGACAGATACCGCGCAGCATTCGAGAAACCCTTTCGACCTTTTTCGGACAGCGACACTCCGGGTTGGGCTACGATTAATTGTCACGCTTCGATCGACATTAGCTGGAGTGATGCTTCTGGCAAGCATGACCTTTATTCTGGTGGCCCTTATGAAGCCTTTTCTGTTCGATCAGGTAGGCCTGTTTACCGATGAGTCAGGGGCAATAAGTTTCGGCATCCTGATGGAAACAGCGAGCTTGCAGGAGCATCTGGGGATTAGCGTTATACCGATGGCATTGATAACAGGTTACGCCTTGTATTGGCTGTCATTGTCAATTCGAAGGAATGTGCGATAGCCATTGTGCCCGGTAGCGTATTCTTTAAGGTCAGATTGTCAGAGTAGTGTCTTCATAGCGCTGACTACTTCAAGGTTCTCCATATGACGCAGCATCGGGTATTCAGTCGGGGAGCTGTTACTTATAGCTAAACACTCGCCGCGATTAAGTATATTTATAAGTTGACATAAATTATTTTTAAGTATATTTATAAACATACATGTTGGCAGGTGGGTAGACTCATGAAAAAGATTGTAATGCGCCAGTATCAAGACATTATAAACAAGGCGCGGGAACGTACAGCCGGTTTATCGTTGCCATCGGAAGGCTGGTTGAAAACCATGCGCAAAGCCCTTGGTATGTCTGGTTCCCAACTGGCGCGCCGTTTGGGTGTGTCACGCTCGCAAATCGCGCAATCGGAGAGGAACGAACTGTCCGGCGCAGTGACCCTCAGGACTCTCCAGAACGCCGCCGAAGCCATGGGAGGGCGTTTGGTCTATACCATCGTGCCCGCTGGCAAGATCGAAACCCTGATAGCCAAAAGAGCCAGAGAGAAGGCACAGCAACTTGTGAGCAGGGCCAATGTGCATATGGCGCTTGAGAGTCAGACACTGGACACCAAAAGCCGCGACTTCGAAATCAGACGATTGGAGCAGGAGCTACTTAATACCATGCCTTCTGATTTTTGGGACGATGCGTGATGGCTGCCGCAAAGGAACCTGATGGCGCAACCCCTCTGGATCCCGACGAGCGCGAAGGTCTCAGATTCAAGCATGTCACCACAAGGGGCGAGCTCGATCATTTGGAACAAGCCAATATCCAGGAAGGTCTTCAATGGTTGTCAAGGAGGCGGTACAAGGACATTCTCAATGAAACTTTTGTTCGGGAGCTACATCGGCGGCTATTTGGTCAGGTCTGGACCTGGGCAGGTAGTTTCAGGAAGACGGAGAAGAATATCGGGATCGATCCGCGACAGATTTCCGTTCAACTCAGGCTGTTGCTGGATGATGTCCGGTATTGGGCTGAGCACGACACCTACCCGCCGCTGGAAGCTTGTCTGCGCATCCATCACCGTCTTGTCTATATTCACCTGTTCCCGAACGGTAACGGGCGGCATGCCAGAATCATGGCAGATGTGTTGATGGCCGAAATCTACAAAGGCAAGCCAATCGAGTGGAGTGGTGGCTATGACCTGCAGGCGATGAATGAACGCAGAACCGCATACATCCAGGCTCTGCGGTTGGCGGATGGAGGTGATTTCGCGGCACTGCTTAGATTCGCGGGTCAAGAGGGATAGGGCGCACTATGGTCACCGAAGAATGGCTGAACAAGCTGAATGAGGAATTTGCCAAAGCAGATATGCCCCATATGAAAAGGCCCTTCGAAGCATGGGAAAGGTACTCATTGGAGTCGAAGGTATCCTCATCTCTGGATTCTCCGGAGGTAAAGAAAATATTCGCATGGTTCAAACAGAATACGAAGGAAGATGCTCATCAGGTAGGCTCTATCTATAGCTCGGTGTATTACTTCGATGCTGAATTCTGGGACGTTCATGTTCCTGTGTTCTACGGCACTGTGAATTTTGATCCAGTCGATGCCTTAAGCAACATGCCTGAGGGGGTGAAGCAGAGACTGCGGAGTGACGAAGAGAGGACTGTTGAGTATGTCTTGCATTGGGCGGATTGTTTTGATTTCGGGGTGGGGTATCTGGACGTGGCGCAAAGCAAGACCCTGAATAAGTTTGGCCTCGACATGTTGAAAGGTGGCTATGAGGAACTGACCTCTGCAGCGTCACTTCTAGGGAAGTCGAAATTCAATCCGAGGGCAATACTTGATGCCAGGATGGCGCTGGAAATGTTCATGAAGTCTTATGCCGCGATGAAGGGCAGGTTGACAGAGGCCGAAGCCAAGAAGATAGGACATGACCTACATGCAGGGCTCCAGAAATTTTTGGACGTATCAGGCATGCAGGACATAAAAGCTGTGAGCAAGCATTTCGGCGTCTATCCAGAAGTCCATGATCGGTATAAGGCAACCAAAACCAACAAGGCCGAGCAGTGGAAAGGGTTTCACTTGGCGCAATCGATGGGCGCGCTGGTTATACGAGAATTTTCGGACAATGGCGCGATGACGCAGATCGTTAAACAACTCAAGGGATGACGTCAGCGCTCAATTAGCAGGGAGCCAGGAACAATCTGCCGTATGCCAGTAACAAGAAATAATCACTACGTGCCGCAATGGTATCAGAAGGGCTTCTTGTCCGGCGGCAGGAATTCGCTTCACTATCTGGATTTGAACCCCGATACAAAAGTGCTGGAAAGCGGAAAGAAGATCACTTTCAAAAGCCGCCAGGAGTGGCCTACATCGAAATGCTTTTGCCAGCTTGACCTCTATACGACCTTTTTCGGCCCTCACATCAATGATGAAGTCGAGAAAATGTTATTCGGTAGGATTGACGACTATGGAGCCAAAGCAGTCAGAGCATATATCGAAGCCGATCCCGTAAGGTGCCACGATAATTTCCAGGAACTCTTTCTGTATGTCGATTCACAGAAACTGAGGACGCCAAAGGGGCTCGACTGGATAAGAGCACAGTACCCAGGCTTGAATCAGGTTCAATTGATGGTGGAGATGCAGGCGCTGAGAGCTATGCATTGCACTACCTGGACGGAAGGTGTCAGAGAAATCGTTACAGCGAAGGCATCCGGAACAAAATTCATACTTTCCGACCATCCAATTACGATTTATAACCCAGCGCTTCCGCCTGCGAGCAAGGAGTGCAGCTATCCGTACGACCCTCTCATCGCCCTGAAAGGGAGTCAGACGATTTTTCCGCTGGATCAGGAACACTGCCTCATTCTTACCAATTACGAGTTGGCAAAGAATCCTGAACAGGCCAATCCTCTTGAAATGCGAAAGCATGCCCGAAACTTTGGGCAAAGTATGGTGAGAACGGATGCCTTTATCAGGGAGCGTGACCTGAATGAAGATGAAGTCAGAAAGGTAAATCTGATTATCAAGAGCAGGGCAAAAAGGTACATCGCGGCATCCGATCCTGCGTTTCTGGCACCGGAACAACATGTTCAGGAAGCATGGAGCGAATTGCAGGGAGTTCTGCTGCCGCCGGAAAATAGTTTGTTCGGGTTTGGCGGCGAGATGTATGTCGGATACAAGGATGGTTCAACCTACTACCAAGATGCATTCGGGCGAACCGCTCCGGACAATCCGCATCTGAAAAAGAAAACTGTCACACGCAAGCGCGGTCCGAATGATATGTGTGGTTGCGGAAGCGGGAAGAAGTTCAAGAAATGCTGTCGAGGCAAAGCAGAGGCGCAAAGGGGAGCGTCGGACGAATTCAGCATCCGTGAAAGGAACATCGTTTTCTACAGGGGAATTACAAGTATTCTCGGGTTGAAAGAGGGCAAAACATGGCTGGATGTGAGAAGAGAACTGAGGGATGAGCAGGTAAAGGACATCCATCGGCTGTATGGGTCTCTGTGGCCCATCCATACCAATATAAACAGTTTGTTGCCGAATCCTGATGGGTCCAGTAGAGCTCTTTACACCGGCATTATTGATCCGAGAATAATTCCGGAAGCCCTCGTCACCATGCCTCTATATTTTGATGAGGTGCTGGTTCAGAGCCCGTTTTTGAATCCGGCGGCGGTCAATCCGGACTTCAGGCCAACAGAGGTGCCCAGCCAGTTCCGGCAAGAGACATTGAAGAACATCCTTCTATTTCTGGAGTTGTATCCGTTTATCGAATCGGGGTACGTCACATTTTTTCCTGACCCTGTCATTTTCAATCCGCACCTTCGTGCCCAGGCTTGGGGTATGGCTAAAACAAGGTTGAAAGATGCTGAAATATCCGATGAGCATCGCAGGCAGATGGAGATTATCAGTAAAGACGACTTTAAGCGCATGCTGCACATGCTTCCAAAGCGCGATCAAGAAAGGAAGATTCGTAAGCATGATCCGGACTTGTCGGATGAAGAAGTCGCTGAGATGTTGGCCTATCTTGACAGGATGAATCAGGACGATCCTCTTACTCTCTTGCAGGACGATATTTATACCGGTGAAGGAGGGCAGTACACACTGCTTAACTTGTCCCCGAACTTTGAGCTATCTCTTTATCTGGCTCAGGTAACAGGCTCGATTATCATCACTGACAGCCCTTACCGGTGGGATGAATTGACCGGTTCCCAGCATACCGAAGGTGGGTTGATTCACCCACTACTGCCCGATGTTGCAGCGGCGCTGAAAGGTGCCCGCCTGCCAGCATTTTCCAGCCCAGAGGTTATCTGGCACCTGCGATACGCAGGACGGCTGGGAAAAATGAGAGCCCTGTTGTCGAGATTGAATTCGGTTACTGCTTCCGCCAACCAGCAGGCACATCAAGATCAAGCTGAAAGCCTGATTGGTGAATTAACTAAGGCCATGGAGCAGGCCAAAGCTGAGCTGGCATTTCCAAAGGACTGCAAGGGACGGTTGATTGAGGGAGCCGAGCATTACTCGCATAGCGTGACGATGGAGATTATTGCCCCCATGGGAGGCCTGCATAACCTTAATGTCCAGAGGCTCCTTGTTTCATCTGGAAGTGTGGGGCATCGGCCTTTTGTACCGATGGCAGTTTTACTCAAGTGTGAATGACCGTCGTTCAGGGTTGCGCTCACATCTCCGGTCCGAAATCCGGCGCATGCTTGGTACTGTGTTCCTGAAAAATATGCTGCAGAGAGATTTGCCGATCCTCTTGCAGATTTGCAAAAACAGCTTCTTTCAGCATCTTCTCTTTCTGTTCGCGTTCTTCATATACGAAGCTCATTCCCCGTTGCAGGTGGGTCCGCTCCTGTAGGTGTGACCAGACCAATTGATCCCGTTCCGTCTCATCGCGTTTGTGCGCCTGGAATTGGTCCACCTCGTTTTGGTGTCTTATCTTTTCAGACCGGCCTGTCAGATGGTCCTATAGGCCCATGAACCCTTTGCGATAGCGATCCTGTCGTTCCTGTTGTTCCCTGTCGCAGCGCTTGCTGTGTTGGTCGGCTAGCCTCGCACGCTCGCTCCGGTGCCGTTGTGTCATAGCGGTTTTTTCAGCAAGGAGAGGCGCAAGCTTTTTCTGGTAGGCCTCTTGCAGGTTGGCCAGATGCTTTTTCATGGACTCAGCGAGTTGCCGGTCGATATTGGTCTTCGTCTCGTCAACGGAAGGTAGTTCTTTTTCCTCCCCAAGGTGTGCTTTCAGATCCTTGCCCTTGGTATCCAGCCAGCGGGACAGCGAATAGACCTCGCCGCGCCAGTCAACGGCCACAAATCCTCGCCGGTCACCTTGGGCCAGGTAGTAGCCATTACGTTCCAAGGCTTTTCGAAAGGCGTCTTTGGTTGCCGAAGCAGACCAGCACTCCTTGAGGGCGGTCTTTATCTGCTTGGGGTCGTCGCCGAGCCGTTTGGCCTGCTGCCACTGCTCTTGCGTGAAATTGAGAGGGTTGCGGTTCTCGCGGGAGATGAAGCCCTTCGGGAGCTTCCAGTTCTGCTCCAGGTACATCTCCTTGGAGATTTCCATCAACTTGTTCTTGAAGAACGGCAGATGGATTGCCTTCATGTTGTCAGAGTCGATCCTGGACCACACGGCATGGGCATGCCGTCTGGCATTTTTTTCATGGAAGACAATGAGGCGCGGCTGGCCCTCAAGACCCAGCCGTGCCTCGATCTGCTTCACAGTCTCTTCGAAGGTTTCTATCGGTACCTGTTCGCCTTGAGGTGGGGATAGGCTGACCGAAAACAGGAACTGCCGGCAGCGCGTGCCCCTGCTGATCGCGTAGGCTTCCTGCAGGGCACCAGGAAGGCTTTCCGAGACAAACCCTGAAACCTGATGCACCTCGACATGCTCATTGTCATTGGCGTTCAGAAGGTGCCTAGCCAGGCACTGAGCGCCCCCGCGCTGGCTCGCCTTGATAATCATTCGTCATGGGCCTTACTCAGGCCCTGCATTTTTAGGAGGAGGTTTCTGATCTGGCGGATATCAGCACATGCAGGCAACAGAGCTGTTTGTATTTCCGGCGTCAGGACAAGACTTCCTGCGTTGGCCTGTTTAGCGAGTTGGTTAAGATTACTGGCGATCCGCGTCCGCCCCAACTCTCCCAATATCCTGCCTGCGGCCTCCAGTTCTTTGGTCGGAGAACGACGGCGGGGCTTTGGTTTGTCCAGATAGTCGGACAATATGCGGTCGCGGGCAAAATCACTGACCGGCATGCTGTCACCGGCAATGTAAAACTGACCCACTAACGACAACTGAAAA
>TARA_R110002072_G_scaffold238769_3_pt1 | contig 143343 bp, 108 predicted proteins | sample TARA_R110002072 | Tara Oceans TARA_R110002072 (sample SAMEA4397118) | marine metagenome | biome: Polar Biome; feature: [SRF] surface water layer (ENVO:00010504); material: water (ENVO:00002006), including particulate matter (ENVO:01000060) such as... | depth 5 m
ATCAAGACTCACAGCCACAAACAAGCTGTTGTTGTAACTCACCTCGTACCATTGATTGGCTTCCGCGGCCGAGCGGGCCGTCCACGTGGTTCCATCAGGTGAGGTCATGACGCGATTCGCGCCATCACTGCTGACAGCCACGAAGAGGCCATTTCCGTATGTGACCGAAAACCATTGATTTGCTTCAGCAGCCGAGCGTGCCGTCCACGTGGTGCCATTAGGTGAGGTCATCACACGGTTCGTGCCGGAGTTGCTGACAGCCACGAAGAGGCCATTTCCGTACGTGACATGTTGCCAGGTGTTTGCTTCAGCAGCGCTATGTCCAGTCCAGTTGATGCCGTCCATTGAGGTCATGACGCGATTCGCGCCATCACTGCTGACAGCCACGAAGAGGCCATTTCCGTATGTGACCGAGCGCCACGAATTGGCCGCTGTGGCAGAACGTGCCGTCCATGTGCTGCCGTTGCCGCCGCAACACCCACCAGTTCCTTCACCGACATCCTCAACGGTTGTCTCTGCCCACACTGCCGCCCCGTCAGTAGAGTCAAGGCACACATATTCTTTGTCAGCAGAAACGTCGATCCAACGTGAGCCGATCGTGTAGCCTTCGGTGACATCATTATCAACGGTAGGTGCTGAAGTCGCCGTCAAGTTGTACTTAAGCTCGCTGGTCGTGCCACCGTCGATCAACGGCACTCCGGCGTAGGCAGACACGTCCGCTTCCAGCCCGCCGCGCTCATGAGCCAGTGTGCCGCTGGTGATGTCGCTGGCTGAGTGGTTGTGACTGGTCGCCGCTTTCGCATCTAACGCCGCTTGCAGGTCCGTCTGATCGGCCAGCGTCCCGGTGACGCCGCCCCAGGCCACGCCGCCGCCCGATGTCCGTTCTTGCCACGCCGGCGAGCCGTCGTCGACGTAGAGCCAGTCGGTATTGGATCCGTCGCTGTAGACAATCCAGCCTTCGACCGGCGACGTGGCAACCCATGCTGACCCGTCGAACTCCACGATGTCGTTCGCCGCCGCCCCGTCCCAGTTCGCGTGCGAGGAACCTGTTGCGTCCAGCAAATACCGGTCGCCAGAAACTTCAGTCGGTGGTGCCGCCGTGTTGTCGACGCGGGCAATTACTGCTGACCGACGACTGTAGCCACTGGTCGCCGCTGTCACTTCCGCCGACGATGCCGCGCCGATCGTCGCTCGCACGGTGGCCGCGTCTGTATCATCCAGGATCGTCAAGGCGAAGGCAGTGACAGGCACCGCTGACGTGGCACCACCCGTAATTCTCAGCAGCCCATCGTAAGCCGACACATCCACTTCCAGCCCGCCACGCTCATGAGCCAGTGTGCCGCTGGTGATGTCGCTGGCTGAGTGGTTGTGACTGGTCGCCGCTTTCGCATCTAACGCCGCTTGCAGGTCCGTCTGATCGGCCAGCGTCCCGGTGATGTCGCCCCATGTCGTTGCGGCGGCCGGCAGATTTTCGGGCAGCACTTTCCGCAGACCGGAAGCCGACGCATCGAATACGAAAATGTAGTCAGCGGCGGCGTCGATCGCCTCATCCGCTGTCGTTAATAGAGCCAGCGCCTTCAGCAGATTTTCGACCGTGATTTTCTTTGTCGTCGGTGAGCCTCCAACGTCGTCTACAACAGGCATTATGTCGGCCAGAGCAATCGTCGTCAGTTCATCAAGTTGGGTCGTTTTCGCATCTGCCATTGCACGTGCCTTAGCTGATCCCGAAGCGGGAAGAATAGTTAATTGCGGGGGCGACCTGTCGTGACCAGGCGGCGATTGGTCGCTTGATCTCGACTCCGGCAAGGGCGTCGTAAAATCGACCGTAGCGGATTTCGAGGTGGTCCCAACCTCGTTTTCCGATGCCTCGCTCCAGTCCGGGGATGACTACACCTGTCCCGGTCCCCGTGTACAACTTCGATTCGCTGACCGCGAAGTCGAACCGCAGGCGACCGGTCTGTGTGGTGCCACCTGGATTCAGTCTGATGGAGCCGTCAAAGTCGCAGCCGAGGAACATCAGCTCGTGAGCCCGGTAGCCCCAGAAGGGAGACCTGTTCACAGCACCGGTGGCGATTGACAGGTTCCGCCAGAAATTCCGAGAAAACAAAGAGAAGTCGACCGTGGCCTCCAGGCTGAAAACCGGCTGCGGCACAGTAATTTCCACTCCTGACACGTTTCCGTGTTCGTCGACTCCGATCGCTCCCTGAGTGTCCGGCGCAGGGATGACACCCGTACCGGGGTCGTACCCGACCGAGTCGAACGTTTCCAGGGCCTGAGTAATGACAGCCTTGCCGCCTTTGGTGCTCGCTGTCAGACGTACCTCGCCGACATCCGGTATCGCGTAGACGCCGTATGCCAGCGTTGCCTCATAGTGCTCGCTGGACATGTACTTCAGCTGCATGTTCATCAGCAGCAGATTGTCGACGACGGTCGGGACACTGTTGACCAGGGCGGCTTTGGCGAGTGATTCGTCCGGCTCGTCGAAGACGTACCAGTTAGTTGTGGTTTTCGGATTGATTCCATTCTCTGATTCGTAGAGGTCGCCTTGTACGACTCGCGCCATTATTCGCCCTCCACGGAAAGCTCGCCGATATTGCTGGCGATCGCTTCGGTGTTCGCGGCAGTCTGTTCTGCGAAGCCCGTTTGTTTTTTTACCTCTTCTGCCAGTTTGTCGATTCCGCTGGCCGCTCCCATCTGGCCGGCAGCTCTCGCGGAGAACGTGCCGGCGGAACCGGCATTCGCAGAGACCTGCCTGAAGGCGGCGACTCGCTTCTGAAGTTCGCTGACTGGCGGCACTCCAGCAGCGGCCAGTGCCTGTTGATCAAACGCGGCGCCACGGAAACCGGCGAACGGATCGGCAGCCTGGGCGGCCGCGAGTTCGTCCTGCATTTGCCGAACGCTCCTGCCAGTGACTTTGTCGACCGGCGATTCGTCACGAGGCCGGAATTTTTCGCGAGCCAGTTGGTCGCGTTCAATCCTGCTGGAAGCACTGATGGATCGGTGTTTCACTTCCGCCAGCGACAGTCCGGTGACGGGATCAGTCGCGTCGTCATCTGGTGCCTTCTGTCGCCTTTTTCCCGTTCGAGCTTTGGCAAAAATGCGTTGGCGAGCTGCTGACATATCCGCCATTTCATTCCGGTTGGCAGCGATGCGATCATTGATCAGCTTCGTCTGGTCGGCGTCCTGTTCAGCGCGAGTCCGGACGGTGGATGTGATGTCAACTTTCTGGCCCTTCAGTTCCGCCAGCTTCGCCTTTGTGGCATCGATCTGAGCTTCCAGCTCGACGAACTGGTCGCGTGACTCCGGAGCGATGGATTCGGCGTGCACGGCAGCGAGCTGCTGTTGCAATTCGGCCAGCTTCGACTTTGCGGTATCGATCTGAGCTTCATCGACTCCCAGTAGCTCCAGTTTCTCGACAGTCTCTGTCTGCCTGGTGATTTCCTGAGAAATCTGATTCCGCTTTGCGGAGCTGGCTGAGTCAGACAGATCGTCGGGCGTTACCAGATTGTCGAATTGTTTCTGTAGTTCGGCGAGTCTGGATTCGGCGGCGGAAATATCTGCATCGACCACCAGACTCTCTGGCTCGGTCAGTGCATCCTTGCGACCTCGCAGCTCGAACAGTGCCAGCTCTGCCCTGTGCAGCGCGTCGAGCGCTTTCTCTTCTTCGATCTTCAGTGCAACGGTTTGTGGCTGTTCGCGGAGTTCGTCGAGTCGTGTCTGAAGTCGATCGATTTCCGCGACGGTCGACGCGATGTCCGCTCCGGTGAGCTGCACGTTGAGCTGTCGCTGTGCTTCATCAGCCTGTGCTGTGGCTTCCGATGTGGCTGTTTCGATGCGAGCCTTGTCACTGGCTTTCTTCCGTTCGCGGTCTTCGTCGAGTGTGGCCAGTGTCTGCTGACGTTTCGTCTCAATGGCATCCTGCTTCTTCTGCGACTCGGTTTCGCGGGTACTTTTCTTCCGGTTGATGCCGTCGAGTTCCCGGTTGATCTGCTCATCGATCTCCTGACGCAGACTTTCCGCGTCACTGCCCAGCAGCTTCGCGACGCCAGGGATGGAAACCAGAACTTTCGAGATGCCGCCGGTCGCTCGCTTCCAGAGCGACAATGCGGAATCAGCGGCATCAGCAGCAGCTTTCCGGATGGATTCCCAGACACTCAGAGCCGTTGATTCCAGGTTGATGAACACTGCCGACAGACCGAATGTCGCGTCCGTCCAGGACAGTTCCACGTCATCGGCCCCCGTGTTGCCGGTGACGAAACCGTAGAACGATGACCAGGCAGATGTCAGTGATTTTGACACGCCGGGGAACATTGATCCGAAGCCGGACCACAGATCACTCAGCAGCGACGTTGTCGCAGTCCAGGTGTCTTCCAGGGCGATCGTGACTGCGGTCCATTGAGGCATGAACGCGGCCGTCGTGCTGGCCCACATCGATTTCAGAGCGGACATGCCGACGTCAGCCGCTCCCTGCAGGTCGCCGGAACTGATGCGATCGACAATACGAGACCAGCTCGACAGACCGACGGAGCTGATGGAGTTCCACGCCTGTGACGCACTGCCGGCCAGTCCGGAGAAGACACCTTTGCCGAAGCTGAACAGTCCGCTGAGTTTGTCGCGGATGCCGTCCGCTCCACCAGCCGCTCGAAACAGGGCATAGCCGATACCGCCGATTGATGCTGTCAGCAGTCCGGCCGGAGACGTCAGACCCAGCAGCAGACCCTTGAGCAGTCCGATGCCGCCCGTGGCGAGGCCTGCGCCGGTCGCCTTCGTGATGGCCAGCAGGCTGCCGGCGACGCCCTTTGATGCTGTGGCGAGTCCACTGGTGAGCGATCGCAGAGAAACTTTTGCCAGAGCCGAGCTGGCGAACAGAGCTCGATGTCCGAGCGTGAACAGGCCGGTCCCGGCTATGGCGGTCAGTGTTCCCATTCTCATCAGAGCCGACGTGGCCGGCGACATTGATCGCACCAGCAGCGAGATGGCTCCCGATGATGCCGCTCCGACTTTCGCCAGAGCCATGCCGCTGCCACCGATCGACAGCTTCGCCAGTCCGACGGCCATCATGCCGAGCTGTGCGACGTTGGAACCAAAGGCAATGGTCAGACGGGAGACAGCCGACAGCAGACCGCCGGTGAGTGCTCCCGCAGTACCGAGCGAGATCTTTCCGAGTGCTGCCATCGCACCGCCGGCAACGGCCAGTCCGGTGGACAGTACACTGCCGACACGGCTTCCGGCGGCCAGAGCCAGTGCCGGAAGTGAACGCAGAGCACTGCTGAGCGTGATGAACATCGTCGGCATCTTCAGAGCGGCAAAGCCACGTCGCAGACCGACCAGTGATCCAGCCAGCCCGAAGACTCCACGAGTGACCACGGCAATCGGCGTCATCAGTGACAGCACCAGACCGGCGGCCATGCTGATCGGACGGAAGGCGAACGCGGCGGCGGTGGCAGCCAGTGACAGCGTCATCAGTGCGCCACTGGTCAGGCCGATGCCGCCAGCCACCATTGCCGCCTGCTGAACAAGATCACGATTCGAGTCGATGAACATGGCGACGGACGATGTCGCCGCGGTGAGTCGATCGACGATGTCTCGCAGCCGGGTACTGACCGATTGACCGAGTGCAATGCCGACGGCTTCTGCTGCCGACTTCAATGCCCGGAACGAACCGCCCAGATTGTCATCCATCGTCGTGGCCATGCGGGCAGCCGCGCCTTCGGCTCCCTGCATGACCTGCCGATAACGTTCGATCTCATTCCCGGCTCCGGACAGAATCAACGCGGACTTCGCACTGATCTTCCCAAACTTCTCGATGAACAGAGACAGTCGATCGGCTTCGCTCAGTCCCGCTGTGGCGGCGCCGAGATCACTCATCACGTCCAGCAGGTCTCGAATCGAGCCATCAGCGTTCTGCGTCTTCACCCCGGCGATGTCCGCGGTACGGGCGAGGACGACCAGCAGGTTCTTCAGGTCTGTGCCTGCGTTCGTCGCCTGGACTCCGGAGTTCCCCAGGATGCCGGCGGCGGCGGCCATCTCTTCAATCTGCTGACCAGCAGCGGCTGCAGCCGGAGCCGCGAACTTGAACGTCTCACCCAGCTGCAGAATAGAAACGTTCGCAGAGGCGGCGATCTGAGCCATGACATCACCGACTCGCGTCAGCTCGTCAGGTATCTGAAAGCCTCCGGCGACGTTGGTGACGATGTCCGCCGCGACGGGCAGTGTCACTTCTTCACCGCCCGCGCGGGCGATGTTGAGCATCACCGGGAGATCGGTGGGAATCTGATCGATCGTGCGTCCAGCCTGTGCGAGAAACTCACCCGCGCCGGCGACCTGGATCGCACTGAAGGACGTGGTCGCTCCGAGCTGCTTCGCGACTTCCCGCACGCGGTTCAGTTCGTCGCCTGCAGCCCCGGTCTTGGCGGCGATGGCCGAGAGTCTGTCTTCGAACTGGGAGTAGACACTGACTGCCGGCGCCATGGCGGCCGCGGCCAGAGAGCCGACGACAATCATGTGCCGGGAGAGTGCTCGCATGCCGCTGGCCAGTGAGCGCATCCGCTGCTCAATGCGACGGGCACCGGCCGCGATGCGATCCTGCAGCGTCACTTCGATATAGGCTCGTCCGGCTCGAATGCCTGCAGCAGATGCCATGGTGATTGGCCTCCCTGCCAATCAGCGGAGCGATGTAGCAATGATCGTCTGCCGCGTTTCACGCGGCCTACTCGAAGGGATTTCGAAAGTCTTTACAGCCGAGTGCGGTCAGAATGAACGTGGTGTGATTCCAGTTCGATCGTGACCGGGCGGAATCCATGCGGTCTAACTGTCGGATGGTGTAGTTGCCGGGGTCGATGCCGAGTCGTCCGGCGATGCTCCAGACGACTGCGGCAATTTCGCGGAGTCCATTTCGGCGGCCAGTCTCTGTTGCAGCGTCAGGCCCTTTGTCTGTGGTGCTCGCAGCAGGTCCGCGATCTGGTCGGGGGAGACCGAGCCTAATTCTTCGACGTTCTTCTCGTGCATCGCGTTCAGCGAGCGCTGCAGCAACCTCAGCCGATCTCTGACCTCCCGGCGTTTCGTCCGGGTCGGGATAAAACCCGTGACCACCTGAGCGAGAGCCAGGCCGGAAGCCTCCAGAGGGGTGGCGATGTCGTCGTCGTCGGCATCCACGCAGCCGAAGAAATCATCCTTCCACTGCTGTGGCGTCAGGTTGAGAGCCTGCAGCTGATCAGCCACCAGATAAGCGATCACGTTGAACTGGATGTCGTAGTTGTCGAGGATCGCCAGCAGTTCCTGTTCGACGTTCTGCGGTGTCAGGTCGATGTTGAGGGCTTCGTGCAGCGATTCGAACTTCGACCACGGCAGCCGGAGCGTGAAGGGACGGCCTTTCAGGTCCGTGAACGTGGCAACGTCTTTCGCGTCGATCGTGGAGCTGGTGGAGTCAGTCATGTTTCCGGTTCCATGGAGGGATTTGAGGTTGAGTGTGCCACTGCTGGCTCGTCCAGCAGTGTTGTTGCTGTGTTCTGTTCGCACTTAAGGTCAGAAGGTGACGTGCGGTGAGTGGATGCATCTCACCGCACGTCGTTCCCTCTAACCCCTCCAGGTCAGGGCTTCGATTTGCTGGACGTGCTCGACGAGCCGCTGCCCGATGACGCCGGAGGCCCACCGGCACTGCTGGTCAAGCCAGCAGTGGCACCCGCTGCTTTGAATGCGTCGTACTCACGAATTGCGGCGCGCAGATCACCGGCGGATGGAATGAAGTGTTTGTTCGGCGATCTCAGATCGCCGTCGGCTGCGTTCCATAATTTCGTGAGAAATTCGGTGCCGTCCGGTCCGTCCTGCATGGCTTCACAGAAGTCTTCGCAGTCGACTTCGACGAAGCGGCCATCACCAATGGACTCGTCAGCGACGATCGCTCGAAGGCGATCAAGTGGTGTTTCAGACATGGTCAGTTCCTTCGGAATACCCGCCTGTGCGGGAAGAGAGCAGTCAGCAGACACTGCCGGCCTGTCCGGCAGTGCCTGCTGGATTGATTAGGAGGGGACAGCGGTATCGAAGACGGGCGCGTTGGTCAGCACGTCGCCAAGTTCCAGGGTGAATTCGACCTGCACAATGCCGTTCTTTTCCGCTCCCAGTTTGAAGCGGCTGCAGACCATCGGCATCTTGTCGTAGAGCACGCCGGCAACGGTGATCGTGCCGAAGGCGACGCCGATGATCAGCTCCGTGGCCACGTTGGTTTTCTGCGCGGCCTTGATCGCGATCAGGTCCGTGTCGCCGGGGCGGAAGTCGCCCTTCAGGTCGAGCTTCACTTCCTGCTTGCCCAGCCGGTTGCCGACAAACTGCGATCCGTCGAACATCGTCTTGAGCACTTCGCGGACTCGCTCATAGTCCTTGGCGTTGATGGTCGTCAGTTGCGACCAGGTGGGAGACGAATAAGTGCCGCCGTTGTCGCGGTGCACCTTGAGTTCGTCGCTGCGGAGTGTTTCGTCGAGTCCAGCCATGGCTGAGTCCTTTCAGCGATTGAGTCGGTGGAGAGTGTGGATCGGTCAGAACAGAGACGGTTGCGTGAAGGTTCCGGAGGGTGAGCTGATCGATTCAGAACCGCCGAAACGGCCACGGAATCGACCGGGCAGTTGCGGCAGATGTTTCTGATACGCGGGAGTGATGTGCGGCCGCGGTGCGACGTACTTCTGCCGTCCGCGATTCTCACCCCACGTGATGTTCGCGTAGCCGCCGTGTTCGAGTGTTTCGGGAGCGTCTGCGCCTTTGACGCCTCCGAGTTTGGCCGCTCCCACAACGACAGAGTCGCGAGTGCGGTCGTAGATGTAGTACGTGTGCTTTCTCAGCAGGTCAGACGCTCCACGTCGCGGAGCCTGTCCCGGTTCGCTGCCTTTGGTCGGCTTCTTTGGAGCGGGCCGGCCGGCCTGTTTCGCAATCCGTTGCCGTCGTTTGTGAGCCGCTCGCTGTTCGGTCGACATCTCCGCCAGCGTCATCTGCTTGCGGGGACGGATTGACTTCCGGTCCGTCTGACGAACGTCTCGACCATACTCCGACAGAATCCGCTGACTCTCCGGCGCCGTGCGGGCCTTGATCGCCTGCACGTCGAAGAAGTGCGACTTTGCGGATTTGATGTCGAAGTCAAAGCTGAACATTGTTGGGGTGAGGGCCAAGGGAAAGCGGATGGTCAAGGGCTGAGAACTCCTGGCTCTCCGCTTTATGTCACCGCGTCGAACGTGAATCGTTTCAGCGACAGGAACACGCTGTTGTTGAGCAGTTCGAGCGGGTCGTATTTCGCGACGTCCTGATGTCGTTTGACCAGAGAGTCGATCGTGGTCAGCCGTCGGCGTTGTCTGCGGTCTGCGTCTCCATCGGTGAACATGATCCAGTCAGACACTTTCCGGCCAAGTTGTCTCATCAGCGGATTGGCCAGCGAGTTGCCACGGTCCATGTGCAGTTCAATGGCGACGTCGACGGTGAATTCTTCCAGGCACGAAGAGTCTGTATTGAGTTCCCGCACGCCTTCCGGGCCGGCCATTACGGAGACGTTGAGGTTTTCGTCGAGGTCTCCGATATACGTCAGCGGTACGTCTCGTTTCGCGATGATCAGATTGTCCGCCGCGATGGTGCGACCGGAGACCTCTCCGATGATGTCACTGATATCACTCAGCAGATCAGTGAAGTCTCCCGCTGTCTTACGGGCCTGCAGCACGGTGAGCAGTTCATCAGCGGCGATGTCCGCCGGTTCGAGATGGCTTTGAGTCATGGGCTGAGGGCTTAGAGCTGAGGGACAAGGGGTCAGGGACAGGCACATTGCCAGGCAGATGCTGGCGATGGCACAGAGCAGAGTGCGGGATTTCATGAGCTGGGTTCCTTTGGGAATAACTGTCAGGCGTCGACGGTCCTGATGTAGTTGGAATGCACCCGGAACTGAGTCCCGGCCGCGTCAGATTTTTCATGGACTTCGCCCTTCGAGGTGCCGAAGGGCTGTATCCGATAGATTTCGATCTGTGCTCCATCATTGATGGGGCATTCGATCGTCATGTCTTTGAGCGGCAGAAATGTGTTGTCGCCCGTCGTGAGATCAGCGGCCGCGATCAGCCAGTCATGCGTCTGCATCCGCAGCGCCTGACCGGATGCCGCGAACGATTTTGCAACAGGATTGGTTTTGACGGCTTTAGCAATCGCCACCCGCGTCCCGTCGAGCATCACGACGGTGATGGGCACGCCAAGTTCTGAACGAACATCAGCGAGACCTTCAGCAACTTCATCAGCAAAGTCGGTCATGGTTGAGAGATTCAAGAACCGGCCACTGCCAGCGATCACCGGCAGTGGCCTTTGGAATGTGATTTCCTGAGAAATCTCAGGCAGTCATTACACGGTCGACAGAGCAACACCGTCGTTTGCGAGTACTCGCCATCGAAGATTGGCACCGCTGACACCTGCGTGCAGTACGATCTGATCGCCAGCATCTGCGGCTGTCAGTGTGTTGTTGCCGGCCTGGTTCACCGTCGTGCCACAGGTGATGACGCAGTCGCCACCGTCTGTTTTGAAATTCAGTGTCAGCATCTGGGCAGCGTATGACGGAGCGGCCAGCGTGCGTGTTTCCGCACCAGCGGTGACGATGTTGACGTGTCCGGAACGGTCGACCGGAATCGCTTCGCCATCACCGGGATCGGCGATTTCGCTGGCGAGTGGTTCAGGTGGCGACTGAGCAAACGCGGTACGGACAACGGTGTCGGATGAACCGGCTGCTTTAGTCGTTCGACCAATCCACGGACCGAGCGGTTCCGTGGTGGCGGCACCACTGCCAGCAGTGCCTCCCACCGGATCGCCGTCGGCGTCCCAGAAGACATCAACTCCGACCGCGATGGCGCCGGTTACTTTGACGATATCGTAGATGCCTTCGCAGGACAGAGAGCCCTGACGGTCAGCGGCGATGTCTGTGCGGGCAATCTCAACGCGAGCACCGGTAACGACGACGTCGCCAGCAGTGACAGCACTGGATGGCGTATGGTCGATGGCCCCCGGATTCTGAACGAGTGTGGCCTGTTTCATGTGAAATCCTTTTCAGCGATTCGAATTCTTGCAGTGGCTGGTGAGTAGCTGGCGGCGAATTACTTCTCCGCTGCTGCCTTGCGTTTGGTCTGGCGTTTGGCTGTCGATGGCTTTTCGTCGTCTCCGGCGTCGTTTTCCGACTGCTGGCCGGGAACGTCGACTTCTTCCTGAGCCGCTTCATGAGCGGCGACGGCCTTGCGAAGTTCTTCGACGGTGATCTGGCGGGACTGCTCGGGGCACTCGATGCCAACCGCTTCACAGTCGGCTCGGTTAAGTGTCACCGTGCCGGTTTCGCCGAGGCCGGCCAGAAAGTCTCGATGAATCATGACTGTATCCTGAAGTTCGAAGTGTTGAGAGAATTAAGAACTGGCAGGGCGTGCTGACAGGTTCCCGGAGGCACACGCCCTGCCAGAGAGGATCGATTATTCGCCAGCCGACTTTGTGGCGGCGGCGGGATCGCCGAACGAAACGCCGAAATCGAAGTAGCCTTCGATTGTGATGCCGTCGTTATCGAAGACACCGGCATCCGACTGGATGATTGGACTCTGTTGTCCATTCAGGAATGAGACATACATCGCGGCGAGGACAGCAGGATCGGCGAACAGGTACCACGCGAGTGAGGACTGGCCGCTGAGTGCGGTGCCATCAGGCGTCCGGATATTGGTGTTGTCCAGGTAAGCACTGTCGACGATACCGCCAGCGATTTTGCCGAGATGCGGGTTGCGATCGCCAATGGTCTGGTCCTCACCAGTAATGCGTTGGCGGCTGGTGAGCAGTACATCGGCAGTGTCCTGCAGGCCGGTCGGGACCAGCATCAGATTTGGATCAGCCAGAATCGGCTGGCCGTACTGATCGACGTGATGGCCGAAGTTCTTGCGAGCGGCTGTCAGGCCGGCATCACCCAGCACACTGCCGCCACCGGTCAGCAGGTTCTTGTTGCCGGTTGAGAAGAAGCTGCCGGTATTGGCCAGCAGCAACTGGAATACTTCGGATTCCAGGGCAGTCGCTCCGCCTCGACCCATCTGCTCCGGAATCTGAGCAAACGCGCTGATGTCGTCGTTGATTCTCATATGACGATTCAGAGTCAGCTTGCGACCGTAGGTGTCGAGCTGGTTGGTGAACTGCGATTCGTGAATGCGACCGTGCTGGATCTTTCCGTCCGGCCCCGTCTTACAAAAGCCGCCGTCCAGCGTGATGCGATACATCGTCATCGCCTTGAAGTCGCGGGCACTGGTCGTTTTCGCGATGCGAGGCCAGCGAACGTTGACCGACTGGTAAGCCATCAGCAGAGACTTGTTGGCTACGTTGCTGAGGATGCCCGGCAGACTGATCGTCGAGCTGCCACCGGATGCGTTCAGCATCTGCTGGCATTGCACGTAGTGTCGCCACTGTCCTTCGGTCTTGCGGCTGCCGGTCCACGGCTGCCCAGCGAGCAGACAGACAGCGTCCATCGTTTCCTGCAATCCCCAGCCCTGAAATCGCTCGGACATGGCGGCGTTCAGCACACGCTGTCGAGTGGCATCATCGAGTCCCGTGGCCAGAATCGGTACCCGCTGGTCGCCTCGTTGGACGTCAGCAGGCAGTCCGAGTGAGAGACACATCGCGGCTTCGATGACGTTACGGTCAAACTGTCCATTGTCCACGTTGACGCCTCCGGTGCCGGTTGATTGAGGACGCTGTGCGCGGCTGAGAGCCAGGGCAGTACGGTCCGCAGACCAGCCGGCTTCAATCGCGTGAGAAACCCCACGGACAGTCGTTTCGCTGTCCGGGTCGTATTCGCCAGCGGCGTTGATGGGAACAAGTCCGTTGCCGTACTGAGCGCCGGCTGCTTCGATCTGCTCGATGCGTCGTAATTCAGCCGCGTGACGTGTGCGAAGTGTGGCGATCGTACTGTCGGCACCGAGTGAGGCACCGTCTCCGCCAGCAGCCTGAATCACTGTCGATGTCGCTGCGGATTGAGTCGCTGTGGCGACACCGGCTGCCGGAGTCTGCGCCGCTTGCGCGGCATCAGCGCCTGCTGAAGCTTTCAGTTCGGCTTCGAACTGTGCCTTCAGGAACTTTTTACCATCTTCTGACAGAGCTGATTCGTCGAAGCCTTTTGCGGTGAGCCATGCGGAGAACTTCATCTGTTCGCTTCCTTGCGAGTCTGCGGAGGCGATCAAAGCCGCTGCGGGCTCCCGATCGGCACCGACGGGGACAAACGACGTCTCCGTGAGACGTGTTTTCGGGTAGTAGTAAAACGGGCCTTCCAACTGGCGACCGTTGACATTCAGTGAGTTGCCTTCAGCAATCAGCACGGCATCAGTGAGCGGCTTGGCGCCCACTGAAGTCTGCCACGAAAAACCTCGTCGAGCGTTGTCGCTGACTTCTTTCGCTCGCGGCCCAGTGCCGTTGACCAGCCCGGACAACTGCAACTGGCCATTGGCTTTGACGAGTCGATTGGCCTGGCCGATCACTTCGTCGTGCCTGTGATTGAAGAGCATCGGCAGCACGCCACTGTCAGGCAGCAACATGCCTTCGAGATCGATCACGACAGGCAGGTCATGTGTGACCAGGTCAAGGTAGCCGCCGTGATAAGCGATCAGCGAGAACTGAGGGACTCGATCGCCGTCGGCTTTCAGATCCTGAAATTCGGTGCCACTTGCAGTCAGGATCAGGTCGCTAGCTGTGCTGGCTTCGAGGCGATTCGCCCGTGATCGGAGTTTCTTTTCCTTGCGGCGTTTACGCCGCTGCACTTTTTCAGGCCGGTTGGTCATACGAGCAGAGCCTCCGTTTGCTGTCTTTGTTCGGCGGCGGTTCGCTCGGAATCAGCAATGGCGTTGATCGGCTGCTGCTCTTTGCTGCTGCCTTTGCTTTGAGCCTTGCCGGAGGTCGCGCCGGTTGGTGGGTTCGGAGCCGCTCCAGTGTTCTTCGGAGCGAACGTGGCCTGAGCCAGCAGCTTCCGGTATTCATCGACGGTCAGTCCGAAGTCGGCGGCGTTTTCGCGATCGATCGTGTCGATGTCCTGACCGGTGGCGAGGCGAACTTCACGGCGGCGGCTGTTCGTGCCGGACTTGATACGATGTGTGCGTCCGACGGCTTCTTTCGTCGGGTCGGTATCACGCGGCTGATCCCAGAACCATTCGTGAGGCAGTGACTTCAGAATCAGCGAGGCTTCTTCGTAGCCAGCAGCGTGAAGTTCTGCCGGTGCCAGTGCGAGGTCAGCGAGCGTCGGCACTTCACTACCGCCTCGCAGCCATGTCGCCAGGTGGCCTCGTCCGAGGATGTCCATGTAGCCAGCAGCGCCCTGCAGAGCTGGGAGCTTTGGCAGGTACTGCTCTGAATTCAGAGCCGGTACAGCGGGCATCAGGCCTATCATGGCCAGTTCTTTGGCGAAGTCGCAGAACAGAGGGCTCAGGTGCTGTTCGCCGACGTCGTGACGCTCGATATCAATGTTGCCGAGGTAGTCACGATCGGCCAGCTTGCCGCTGACGTAGTTCGTTTTCGAGTAGTCTCCGGTGGCTTTATGGTGAGACATGCCCATCCCGCCGGCCTGTTCCTTGCTGAGTTCGTTCGTGAACTCGCCGAACGTGGCGGTAGGCTGTTCGGCCTTCATCTGCTCCATGCCCCAGCCGCGTGGCAGGGTGACCAGGTGACCCATTTCGAACTGAATCAGGTCTCCGACTTCGTCATCGTCTGCAGCGTCACTGACGGCGCCGGTGTTGGTACGAATGATCCCGGCGATCGCCGCTGCGAGTTCCGCCGCCGTCAGCACAGTCTGCCGGTATCGTCGCGATTGACCGGTAGGGTTCAGGATGGCTGCCGTTTCCGGGACCGCTCTGTCCTGTTCCGCGAATCGCGAGCTGATCCAGTAGATGACGAATTCGGCGGGAATCGTGTCGTACAGCAGCGGCGAAGCGGCGTAGTCAGCGTTTGGGTGGTCTCTTAGCAGGTCGATTGATTCGAGGTTGCCCCAGCGGTCTTTTTTGATTCCATCGGATCGATATCGCGACGTGGCAAACATATCCGGAGTGTGCAGTCGATCGACGTCAGTCACTCGCAGATCCAGTTTAACGGCATGGCGAAGCTTCGGGTTGTGAGCTTTCAGTAGCAGGCCCGCTCCGTCGACCTGACGACAGACCAGACTGAGACGCAGACGTGCGCCGAGATACACAGCCTTTGACCATTGGAGCCACTGGTCCTCGATGAACCGGTTGCCCTGAGCACTCTGACTGTTGAGCTGGACTCGAGGGCACGTGCCGACCGTGTCGTTGGCTTTCTGGATGACCATTCGCTGAACGAATCCATTGTTGCTGAATTCATATCGCGAGCGGGCTCGAAGCACTTTCTGGACAGCGGGACTGTGAGCGGCATTGGCCGACTGGATCTCAGCGTTCTGCCAGTAGTTCTGCATGACTCGCGACTGTCGGGCCGCGTCGTAACTGGCCTGCAGTTGTCGCCGGCTCATCGTTCGCGGTTGCGATGACGGCGCATCAGTTGACGGCGAGGCTGTATCAGCCGCGATGCGCGTCAAATGGATTTCGCTCGTATCGATCTGGAACATGAGCTTCCGTGCTACTGGGTGCCGCCGAGTCCAATGGGACTGATCTGGAGTCCGCGATTCTTCCTCTTCACGGCATCCCTGCCGGCGAGGTATTCGTCTGCTTCAATCAGATCCTTGAGTCCGTGCCGCGTGACCTTGACGCCATCCGCGACAATCTCTTTGGCTTTTCCGGCAGCGGTGTTGATGTCGGGGCGTGCTTCAGTCATGGGGCGGGACGTTACGCTCGTCGCGACAGATGACTGAGAGCAACAATTGCCGATGGCAATTGTTGGACATCATTCACACCGGTATTCACGGCAGCGGTCAACGCGATGCTGTCCGCATTTCAGGCACGTACAGCGACGGAGCACGATGACTTCCCGCAGCTGGCTGTCTGTCGTCAGGCTGGATGATTCGATCTGCTGAGTCTGTTCGTACTTCGTGCGATCGGTGCAGCCGCATGCGGGACAGGTCGAGAGCGAAACATCGCACACCAGATACTCACGATGCGGCGAACCGGCTGGCCGGCCACGTGGGCGGCTGTCTTCCCCAGCAAGTCGGCGGCGCTGGCGTTCGGCGAGGCTGGGGCGTTTCATGCGGCCCGCTCCAGTCGCTCGCGTTGCCGCTCCTGCAGGCTCTTGCGTTTTGGTTTTGTCCGACCTGAAGGACGGTTCCAGAGCTGGCAGCCTTCGTGAGCGGCCAGTACGACACAGCCGACTGTTGTGTCAAACCAGTGGTTGTCATGACCGGCGGGACAATCCCACTTGTCGTATTTCTTGGTGCCTTCCGGTGTCCGTATCTCGATCGGCGTTCTTTTCTCGGCACGCTGATGCTCGGCGAAGGTCTGATGAAGATGCGACGGATTCTGGAAGAGAGACAGCGAACCAGGCTCGCCGGCGTCGGTGGCCCATAGTCGATGTGTGAAAGTCTTCCAGTGGTTCGGCATGTAGGAGAACTGCCGAATTTTGAACTTGTGATTGGTTCTCGCTCTCCAGCAGTCTCCGGATTTATCACCGGTTTGAGGTTTTCCTGTGAATTCGGAATCGACACCCATCGCGGAAAACACGAGCGGAGAATCGAAGGCGGCGATGATGTCACGGAGTTCGTTCGTCAGTTCTCCGTCGCGACAGTCGACACCAATTCGCTGGATCTTCATCAGGCGTTCGTCCTGACTGTGGAATTCCATGTCATGCAGGAATTTCAGGCAGTCGTTCATCCCCTGACGAATGACGTTGTGTAGTCCGAGCTTTGCATTGCGCTTGCCTTTGTATTCGTTCTGGAGTTTTCGGCGTACCTGACTGAGCTTGAAGTTGCGAGTCTTCTGATCCGGCCACGCTCCGTAATCGAGGATGTACGCGTTGTAGTTCTTTTTGTTGAAGGCAATCACACACCAGTAGAACACGCTGTGCTGGACATCAACAAAGGCAGTAATCACGTCGGCATCGTTTGGCACGACTCGCATGGTCTGCTGATGCTTCTTCTCTTTGATTTCGTCGATCGTCAGCAGGTCCGCATCGGGATCGGCTTCGCCTTCCGGCTTCTGCATGAACTCTGACCAGAAGCTTTCCGGCCTGGTCAGATACCAACTGATCGCGTGCTGGATGGCGGAGACGTAGCCTTCTTCGATTCGCTCAGGCCAGTAGTGGCTGATGGTCGCGTCGAGTTTCTTCTGATGCTTTGTGTAGAAGGCGTTGGAGAGCGGGTATTCTTCGCCGTTCATTTCCTGCACGAAGATCTCGCGGTACTGCTCCCAGAGTTCGATTGATTCTTCCGGGATGCCTGCGAAGTCAGTCAGAGCGGGGATGCGTTCGGACTTCCAGCCGGGCGCTCCGGTCAGGATTTTGTCCGCAAGGTCATTCTGTTCGATGACCGTGCAGGGCATGATTCCGGCGATACGTTTGCCGGGACCAGCGAGGCCACGTACGCCCTTGTCGATCGTCTTGTATCGCTTCTTCGTTTCCTCTGGACTCATCGCTGACTCGTCAGTCTGCGGGTCGTCGAGTATTACGAGGTCAGGCCGAATGATGCGGCCACCGATGCGGTGGATCATGCCTCGCATGTGACCGCCGAGGCCGCGAGTTCTGATGCAGGCGCCGGCGGAAACACTGCCGGGGATGCGTGGCAACTGGACCTTGTCGGCGTCCCACTTCATCCGCGTGGATTTGCCCTGGTACAACTGCCCCTTAGTCTTGATGGCTTTGTCTTCGAGTTCCGCGCACGGAATCGAGATCTCGGGAAAGTCGGCGGCGAAGATCGGGAAGTCTTCGCCTTCGAGGATTGCCTTGACGATCGTCATCAGCTCGACAGCGGATTCCTTCGTCGCGCCGAACAGCACGACGGACTGACGATGTCCGTAGGAGATGGCCCAACAGACAGCGGCGATGGCGATGGTCGTTTTTCCGGACCCGCGCGGCATCGCGAGTGCGAACAGGCCACCTTTCAGGACAGCTCGTTCGGCCTTCTCGAATACTTTCAGGTGAGCTGGTGACCAGTCCAGATCGAAGAAGTCGGGCAGATACGTTTCGCAGTAAAGCTGCAGACTGAATCGGCAGGATTCTCGCCGATCGATGTCTGCCGGTGGTGGCAGTGCTGTCCAGTTACCTGCGTCGTCTCTGTCGCAGAGGTCGCGTCCGGCGCGAGTGATTTCTCGCCCCCGCTTCGCCGCCCGATTCGTGTGCGATACGTGCTGTTCACGCTGCCGGTTCTCAGTCGCTGTGACGCGGCCGGCGGGCTTATGTGACTTCGCTGGTGACTTCTTTGCAGGAGCTTTGGACGCAGACTTCTGCTGCGGTGCAGCGGCTTTTTTGCGAGCGGCTGCCGGCTTCTTACTGGACGCCTTCTTATTTGTCGCTGACTTCTTCGGGCGACTTGTTGGCGGCTTCTTTGTTGTTGCTGTCTTTTTGGCCATCCGTGGCTTTGGAAAGAGGCGAGGGGACTAGGCCAGATATCCGCACACAAAAGCTGTCCCTTCATTCGCTGCACACTTTACGCGGCTGCGTTCTCGTTGCAGGCGATGGCGGCGTTCGTGAGCATGGTGACATCCTGCAGGTGTTCCAGAGCTCGCGTGCGTTCTGGTGAATCCGGAGCCAGATCCAGAATCAACTCGACCATAGCTCGCCCCGCTGCGCGAATGCGTCCGTAGCGTTTGCCCTGATCACCGATGGGCGGGTGGTACTCGAAACGGTTCAGCCAGTATTCACGCATCTCTTCATCATCCGCGACATCCAGTTCCGGACACGTCTCTTTGCAGAGTCGTGGTCCGGTGGGGGCGTCGCCGGGTTGCCAGAGTGGATCGGGTTTGCTGGCGGGCTGTGGTGTGTCACTCATGACGGGTTCTCGCTCCGGTCAACAGTGGAAACTGTTTCGAGGGTGATGCCGGCTCGGCAGCAGACCATGCGGCAGCGGTCGACGTAAAGACGTTCGTGATCGTGACCTCTCAGCAGCAGGATGACCTTCGGCCGCCGGCCGGTGAGTTCGGCGTAGAGCAGAGACTGACCGATGGATTCTTTCCATTTTTTGACCCACTCGACTTCGATCGCGTAGTCGTCGGTCAGCACATCGCAGCGGGAGTTGTCGATCGTGCGGTATTCAGCGACGCCGCCGAGTTTCGCGGCGAGATACTTCGACCAGGCGGGCTCGTTATCGGACGGCAGCGGCGTGGACAGTGACAACCCGGTGACGTTCCAGCCGCGTGGCAGCGTGCAGATTGTTTGACGTTCCGTCGTGAACTGATCGCCGTTCATTCGCTGGCCTCCGTGTGGCGGCTTACCAGCAGGGCGAGCCATTCGCGAAACGAGGGGCGGCGGGTCCAGTAATTGAACGCCAGCACGCCCCAGAATCGGACTCGGCGGAAATAGAAGTGTCGGGTAAAGAACGGGCATCCGCTGACCTTGAGATTTCTCAGGAAATGCCGGTCGGCTTTTTTGCGATCTGATTCACAGCCACCAATCTGATAAGCAAAGTCGTGCCAGCGGCAGGCTTCACGGAGATCGGCTCCGTTGATGGCTCGGTCTGGAGCGCAGGTGCAGCCGTCGCTCTTGAATGCCGTGTATGGAGCTTCGCCGGAGAACAGACGGCGGGCGAGGCATGGTGACATGTGTTTGATCGGCTTCTTTGTCATGGAAACACCTTGTTTGCGATGCCAGGGGCAAGAAGTCTCAGCCAGAGCAGCATCAGCGAGGTGGCGACCAGACCGGTGGCGATGAACCAGCCGAGGATGGCAAGGCATCGATCCGGTTTCGGAGGTACTGAATTTCGGTTCTCAACGATTGTCGGTCGTCCGCGGTGGCCTGCTGCGTCGCCACCATCGTTGCCCGGAGCGATGACACGGCTTCTCGAATTTCGCCGACACTGTGGGCAACAGAGACAGTCACCGTAACTACAGTGCCAATCACCACTGTCAGCAGTTTCACCCATTCGGCCAGAGTCAGCCTGACGGTAGCTCCGGTATCGGTCGCAAGATTTCTTGTGTCGCCCGTCATGCGGCATCCCTTCGCCTCGATCTACGGTTACGGTTGTCTTGTTTCGTTGTTGGTAGCCGAGTCTTTCGGCGTCGTTCGATTTGTTCCTGTCGCGTTTCGCGGGTCACTTTAATTTTGCTTCGACGTGCGATTTCGTACGGCTGACCGTTCAGGCCGGTCACCTTGCGTATTCGATCGATGCGGTAGTCTCGCCAGATGACTGACTGCGATGTCTGCTGCTGATGGCTGTCGCTTGAGCGACCGATCAGCCACGGTTCGAGCTGCGTCTGAGTGATGCTGCGACCGGTGCGGATGTCGTAGTAGCTGTACGACAGGATTCTGAGCCGCTGAATGTCGAGATAGACCTGGCCGCGATAGTCGACCAGTGGTGCCGATTTTCTCCGCCTGCCCCATGCCCGGCCTGATGATTCGAAGTAGACCGGCGTGCCATCGTCGCCCAGCGGCTGCCAGTCTTTGGCTCGACGCGAGTTGACGGCGACTTCGTACGGGCTCGGTGATCGAGGCTTGCGGTGCCCGATCATCGCCACGCTGAAAGTTGTCCGCTTGCGAATGTGCCATCGTTTCGAGTCTGAATCGCGGGCAGTGGTGTCGGTGTTGAACCACGGGCAAGGTGTGCGATCGTCCTGACTGAGTTTCTGACGCAGACGGGGAATTGTTTCAGCGTGGACGATGGCAATCCGGCAGCCGCGAATATGACCGAGCAAGCTGATGAGCTGCTCGACGGTGATCCGCTGTGGCTCGGCTCGCACAGTGGCTTACTCGGCGACTTCGCCCGGTGTTGCAGCCACGCCGAGATGACTCCGGAGCCGGGTATCACCCATAATTCGCGGCGTGCCGGATGTGTCGTAATACGGCCATTGAGGCTCTGCGTATTGTCGCGGAGCCGGGTGTGTGAAGTGTTCGGCGTAGTGGTGTGGAACATCGTGGCCGTGATGAGCGTAGACGTAAGCATGATCCGGAGGGCAGGTCACGGCACAGCCTCGAGGGCCGCAGCAACCGGAAGCAAAGGCGAGCAGTCCGATCAGGACGATGGTCAGCAGAATGGAACTCAGTGGCAGTTTGGACTGTTGGGCAGCGACGAGACGCATGGTGACTTCCTTGTCGAAATGCGGGGCGGAGGGTGGCTTCTGATTCCGGTCAGTCTGCGCGAGAGTCGTCCGGATCAGAGAGCGGCGATTCCAACGCCCCGCCTGGAGTGGATGGAATCTGTGATTGGAGCAACTGCTTTAAGGCTTCCGGCCCCCCGGCCTGCTGAAGCTGTTCACCGACCGGACCCGTGGCCACGGTCGACGTGATTTCGATGCCGGTCAAACCGGCTCGGACCTGATTGCGATTCAGTCCAGGACCGGCATCGTCTGGTGTCGGCGTCTGAAGTGAGTATGTCGACTGGCCAAGAATCAACGGGCCGTCGATTGCTTGCGGTGAGAGACGCACTCCGGTCGTCGATACCTGTACGTTGCTGCCAGGTGGAAGATCTTTGAGGACGCTGGAGCAACCTGCCAGTGCGATGACAACGGCGATCATTCCCAGACTGGCGAATGCGGGTTGATCCTGCTTCATCGGTCGCGTCTCCATGCTTCGTAAGCGAGCTTGGCGCCAGGGATCGACATCAACACCGAGAACTTATTGACCAGGATCGCATGAAACGCCGCCTGCTGTTCTGGTGACATCTTGGCATATTCTTCCAGCAGCGCGGGGATCATCACCAGCAGAGCCCAGACCATTGTGGACTTCAGACCTTCAGGACTGATTCGGCCTCTAAGGTCTGCCGCCGCAGCGGCGATCTCAGTCACTGTCTCTTGGACAGTTGGGGAGTTCTCGGCAGCCAGCTGATCGATGCTCATTTGACCTGTTCGGTGATTTGCAGGTGTTGCAGAATGCCGATCCGCAGCGACGACATCCATGCCGTCACTGCGGGTTGGCGATCAGACTGTTCGTCCCTGAACAGCGAAGGTGCAACGCTGAAAGTTGCTCCCTCTACAAATACCGGCGGTGGCGCATGATTGAGCAGGTCGATCGCAATAGACGCGTTGAGCAACGGACTTGCGACAATAACGGCGTGGCGCAAGAAGTCATCGAAGAAGTTGGCCACCGTCAATTCATGGCTTACCGGCTGTTGAGGCAGGAGCACCGCAGCCAGCGGGATGCCGCTAAATATCTGGGCTGCCACCGCCGCACCGCGGAACGATGGGCGAGGCAGGTCGAGACTGTGGTTGACCGATTGCGGGAACAAGCTTGAGAAAAAATGACAGGCCGGCCCAGCGGACTGCCCACGCAAATTTCTCTCACGAAACAATTTGAATGGCGGCGTGCGCGAAAGAAAGTGTGTCCAGGACCCCGACAGTTCCGTATAGGGTACCTAGCCGGACGGCTCCGGAAGTACCTGCGATAGACAAGCTACGCAGTCCACTGCAATTTTCAGTTTTCACTTTTCTTTGAAAATCAGACTGGATTGCGTCGACACCGGAGTCGACGGCCAGGTCGCCGAGATGCTCGCGGCCATCCGGCTACGGCTGGCCGGCGTCTCTGCTGAGCAACTACCTCAGCGGCAACAAAGCCCCAGGCATCGACAACCTGGCCCGCATGGCGACAGCACTCAACGTCGAATGGCGAATGATTCCAAAGGAGACATAGAGGCACCTCTGCGTGAGTCTCCCAGTGCCCGGTTGATGTCCCATCATCAATCGGTGTTTTTTCGTGGACACCTGACCGTTCCGAATCAGAACCACAACGAATCGTCGCCCCACGCCTTATCCACGAACTGTTGAGCATCATCCGGAACAACCAGTTCGAACGGTTCTCGTGAATCATTGATGGCCTGATAATCATGCACGAGCATATTCGGTCTGAAGTGCAGATCCTCACCTGCGATTTTCGAGAAACCAAGCCCCGCCAGCTCCTTCCCGGTCAGGTCTGTTGTGCCTTCCCACATGACCGTGATCGAGTCACCATCGACCAGACGGCAGACGTGGTCAATGATGTAGCCTTGCCAATCTCGCAAAGCTGGGTGAAATATGGCTCTGTGAATGAACAGCACATGCGAAACGTGCTCGTCAAACTCCAGGTCACGACGGACCTCATCGCGGCCACTGACTTCCTCAAACACCGCGCGATAGACACCTTCCCAGCCTGAAGAGTCGGCATCGCAGACGGTGTAAATGTCAGCGCCGAAATCCGTCGCCCGGTACAAGTCCAAGTGATCCAGAGCCACGCGACCGGCGACAACTGAATCATTGTTTTCAGGCCAGCAATGAATGTCCAAGCGGCCAGGCCGTATGAATTGCTCTGGGCCGCTCGGATCAGGGAAGTAGTGCGAACGATATTCAAATCGCATCGTATGAAGCCTGCCATCAGTTGATCATTCAGCCGTCAACCAGCATCTGAATTACCGCAATCACACCACCAAGACCAACCAGCCCCCATCCCACTCCAAGCAGGACGGGTTCCTGTGCATTACCGGCGAATTGACTGATCAAGGAGCCGCCAATGAGACCGCCGAAACTGCACAACCCCACCGTCACCCGAGTGCTTTTACGAGCTCTTTCCAAGCGAGCACATTTAACCTCTGCATCCTTCTGCGATTCACGCAGTAATCGGACTTGCTCCCTCAGATCGTTGCGATCGGTCATCAGGCATTCCTTTGTCGCCGAAAGACCGCTGTTCTCATCACGAAGATGACCGATAAACCCATCAGTCATGTACTGCTCACGTTCCTGCGCCGTCATCTTCCTGCGAGCGCTCGTGATCGCCTTTTCTTCGGCAACCACATTCTCATCGCTCGACTCTCCGGGGTCACCGTCTGGAACGATCGAATCGACGCCACCGCTCAACGTTCTGCCGCCTTGCGTGCAGCAACATTGGCAAAGTATTCACGAATCATGTCGTTCGGGATCAACGCCCGGTCCGGTAAGTGGCCGGAATGTTTTTTATATATCTGATCCCACGGTGTGCCGGGCATGTGCGTCATCTTCGACAGCCTGGTTGCCGTGAAACCGCCATAGACTTCCCAGACCTTGTTCAGCACCTCGTCAGCATCCACTACTTCATCCGGGGCATCGTGTTCGTCGATAGATGGAGTCGTAATTTCCCAGTCGAAGTCATCCGTAAGTTTCATGTCGTTTGCCCGCTCCGTGATTGGTTTCATCCCGAACTCAACAAACTCACGAAACAGCGATCGAATAACCGGGCCGAATTTCCAGGCCTCGACGTCTTCGTTGATTAGCTCTCTGTTACGGATACCGAGCATCCAGCCGTGGCTGTAGTACACGAGCTTCTGCAACTTCATCGGCGTGAGAGATTCGCCGTGCTGTTCAGCAAGATCGAGCAGTCGGTTGGCGATGGCTTTCGGGGGGAAAGGCATAACAGTGACTCCGCGTGAAAAGACTGTTTTATCTTATCGATCACGAACAGGCAGTCGCTGCTACTCAACTGCTTGAACCCCAGAAGAACAGTCTTTCCTGTTTCCGGGAACGGAAAATTCCTATAATCAGGAATCCGGGTACGAGGCAATGACCGATCCGTCAAAGGTTCAGGCGTGAAATCAATCATCACCGGCTGTACATGGACCGCCAGCGATGGCATCCAGGTGTTTTTCAGCGACGGGCAAACTCTTGAATTGCCTTCCATCCCGGCAAGCCGAAGGACATTCGGCCAATTACAGCACTTGTCTGGTCAGTGTCTGGATCAGTCGCAGGTGGAAGCCCTTCTAGCTCCCGAGCCTTCGCCAGAGCGATGTCCATGACAGGCTCGCTCTTTTTTCCGAAGACAAAAAATGGTGACCATTTACTGTCTCAATGAACACGGCCCCGTCATGAACAATGTCAAATTGATCCGGGAGTTCGTCTGGATTGGACGTTGCCATGACTCGCCTCCTGCTTGCCGATTAGCGTGGGCCGCAGATTGCCTGAACTACCCGCTTGAAGGCTCCGGACGAACTGTCCGGTGCCTTTTCGGGGCTAAGCACCCGTGCTCGTTAAGCAGCGTCGTCTTCCACCTTGATGATGCTGTCATTGGCTCGACTCAATGCATCACTCAGTTCCGCCAAGTGACCACTTACGTCAATCGCCATTGGTTTCGGGCGACCAGAATCATCGATAACAGTCAGGATAACTCGACCTCTGTTTTTATGAACGTGAAGCCGGAAACGCCTCTTACGACCTTCGCTTTCCTCAAAAAGAGCGTCGTCTCGATGAAGATAAACAGTCATTGCGGAATCCTCAGGGATCATGCAAGACTCAGCCCGGACAGCAGTGGACTGAATGCAAAAAACGCTGCTGAGGTACGAGATTTCGAAGTCGACGAACTGACCGTCACGGCATGCCTGCCCACGATCACTCAACAGCGTGTCTGGGTGCTGATTTCCTGAAACGCCGACAGCAAATATCACAGAAAAACAGCAAAGCGACCCCGACGGGACTTGAACCCGCAACCTCCGGATCGACAGTCCGGCGCTCTAACCAATTGAGCTACAGGGCCTTAACGCCGGTTGATCAGCGACCAACGTGACGAGGCGAGGCGGGATTTTAGCTCCGACCTCACGGAGGTCAATAGATCGGCCACATCGGGCGGATTCATTAGCAGAAAATACAACGGACCATTCAGACTGCTCGGAGTCAGTCTGAAAATCGGGCATTCACAGCAATACCGTTTCGGCGATTTACGCAGGCCAATCGTTGGCCAGTCAGGCGGAATCCTGCCCGAAAACCAGCAGGTTGTCGCGGTGGACAATCTCTTCGTAAGGAAGATTTGACGGATCCGACGGGAGGTCAGCCAGTCGCTGGCCTTTCAGCCTCGCTGTGGTCGGGCTGTCGTAATTGGTCAGGCCGCGAGCGAATTCCTGCCCATCTTCCCCCACCAGTGATACGACGTCGCCTCGACCGAACTTTCCCTCGACCTCGGTGATCCCAATTGCCAGGAGAGACCGACCATTGGCCGTCAGCGCTTTCTTTGCACCCGCATCGAGTTTCAGTCGTCCTCGTGGTTCAACGGTGTAACCGATCCAGCGTTTCCAGGCCGGAACGTTGCGTCCCTGTGCAAGAAACAAAGTTCCAACCTCATCGCCAGCCATAATCTGATCGAGAATCCGGTCTCGACGACCGTTAGCGATGATGACGTTTTCTCCGACTTCGGTAACTTTTCTTGCGGCCTGCAGCTTCGATTTCATGCCGCCCGTGCCGCCTCGACTCTTTGATGCAGACGCCAGAGCCAGCAGTTTTTCGTCCCAGCGTTCAACAACAGGAATGACTTTGCTGTCCGGCGAGTCCGGATTGCCATCGAGCAGGCCATCGATCACAGACAGAACGATCAGCAACGAACCTTCCAGGAGATTGTTAACCATCGCGGCCAACTGGTCATTGTCGCCGAACTGAATCTCGCTGATGCTGACCGTGTCGTTTTCGTTGATGACCGGAATGATCGAGAACTCGAACAGTGTGTTCAGCGTGTTGCGTACGTTGAGATAGCGTTCGCGGTTTCGGAAATCGTTCGCCGTTAACAACAGCTGAGCCGCGCGAAATCCGTGAACTTCCAGGCAATCGTTGTAAAGGCGGATCAGGTGAGCCTGACCGGCGGCCGCAGCTGCCTGCAGGTGAGGAAGGTCTGACGGACGTTGCTTGAGATTCAGCAGGCCCATCCCCGCTCCGACCGCGCCGCTTGAAACCAGCACCACTCGTCGACCGGATTGTCGGATGCGAAACAACTGCTCCGTGAGGGCGGCGATTCGCGACACATCAAGCGAATCGTCATCGTTAGACAGAACGCTTGTCCCGACCTTAATAACAACCGTGCGAGCGGTTTGAATGATTTCCTGTCGGATTAGGCTCTGCATGATTTCACGTCAGATCGCGGTCTCGGCAACGTTGAACCTGGGTCAGGATGAACGACCGAGGATCAGGCATACGTTATGGCCACCGAAGCCAAACGTATTGTTAATGGCGTAGTGAATATCGGCCTGCCGGGCCGAACCGGTCACCAGATTCAAATCGCATTCCGGGTCAGGCGTGTCGAGATTGATCGTCGGCGGAATAATGCCCGTCTGCAAAGTTTTAACGCAAGCAACCGACTCAACCGCTCCGGCAGCGCCAATTAAATGGCCGAGCATACTCTTTGTCGAACTGACTCTGAGCTGCGGCGCGGCGGCTCCGAAAGCTTCTTTCAAAGCCAGCGTTTCGGCAACGTCGTTCGCTTTGGTTCCTGTGCCGTGAGCGTTGATGTAAGTGCGGGACGCGATTTCCGATTGCAGAACACCGGCGGCTGAAAGTGCAAAGCGAATGGCCTGAGCCGCTCCCTGCCCGCTGGGTTCGGGACGAACGAGATGGCAAGCATCCGACGTCGAACCATAACCCAGCACTTCGGCATGAGGTTTCACGCCGCGCCGAGCAACACTTTGCTCAGACTCAAGAATCAGGATGCCGGCACCTTCAGACATGACCAGCCCCGACCGGTGAAGATCGAATGGCCGAATGGCTCGCTGCGGATCGTCGTTAAACTTTGTGGCCATCGCCCCCATGCGGCAAAAGGCGGCGATACCCAGTCGAGTCAGCGATGATTCAGTTCCGCCAGTAATCACTACGTCGGCGGCCCCGCTGCGAAGCAGTTCGGTGGCCTGAATGATTGCCAGGCCGGAACTGGCGCAGGCTGCACTGACCGTGAAGGCGGGGCCGTGAATTCCGAACGTCAGGCTCACATTGGCCGGAGCCGCATTCGGCATCAGGAGCGGAATCGTCAGTGGACTGACTCGATCCGGGCCGCGAGTCAGCAGGACGTCGGTCTGTTGCTGCAGCGTGTCCAGCCCGCTGAGCCCGGCTCCAACAATCACGCCACATCGGTGTCCGAACTCGGACGGAACAATTCCGGCATCGTCGATTGCTTGTTTTGCCGCCGAAACAGCGAAGCGACTCGCTCGATCCATGCGTCGCCATGCAACCTGCTCGGGCAGCTCAAAGGGAGCGTCGTCGAGCCCCTGAACTTCACCACCGATGGTCGCGGCGAGTCCCGTCGTGTCAGTCCTCTCAAGGCGTCTGATACCGGATCTGCCATCCGACAGACCCGACCATAAGTGTTCAACGCTGTTTCCAAGCGGTGAAACCACGCCCATCCCTGTGACGAAGACTCTTGTCATGACGCCTGAATCGAACCTTTTATCGCCGGCCAGATGAACGATTTGAGGCCAGCATTGAGTGGAAACGCCCCCAAGCAGTGGGCCTTCCCAGGAGAATTGCATTCGGAGAGTCGACCATCAGCAAATGTTTGTCGATCGACCGGAAAGCGGAGGATTCTAGGAGTCTGACAGGGAAATCATAGCCGAAGCCGCCAGAAGACCATGCCGAGAGGAAGCTCAGCGAATTTGAAGTCAGGCTTTGCCCTGGAAATTCACGTCAGGTTTTCCCGCAAAGCCATTTCAGGGTTCTTCCGGGCGAACCGGCCAGGAACACGACTCATTCTGAATGCTCAACCAGACAGATCGAAAAGTTTTTCTGTCTCGCGGGCCACCGGGGCGACGTCGAGTGGTTGGAATTGTCAGATCACACAACGCAATGCGTGATTCATTAGTACGAGGACGGACAATTCAGAGTTTCGACTGGATACACGACCGATCGATCGGAGATAAACTCAGCAGGCAGGACGGGTTAAAGGGAGATCGACAGGATTCCCTGGCTTTTCACGCGCGAACTCCGAGACGATGGTCGCATCGCGGTTCAGTTTCAGCCATGAATGCGCTTTGAATCAGGCTGAGCCGCTAAACTTCCGCGAGCACGGCTCTCAGGAGTGGCGCACGGCTGAAAATTTCAGATCTCAGAATTGTTGACCGAGAAATTTATCTTCTTTTACCGCGAGACTCCGGCCCCGTTCGGCACCTCGCATCACGTTCGTGGTGAGGTATTGATGAACCGCCTTTCAAAGTCAAGAACGATGGCAGCGGCAAAGACTGGTCAAGGGCGACGCGGGAACGCGATTGTCGTCACGCTGGCCGTTCTGGCAATTCTGATCGCAACCGGAACCTATTTTTTCGGACCAGGCCTGCTCGAGCAGATCAACGCTGGAGGTGAGTCATCCGACACGAAAGCGATGACGCACACCGTCAGTCGCGAGAATCTGGTCGTTACCGTGACAGACGACGGCGAACTGCAAAGTGCCAGCAACGTCGACGTGAAATGCGAGATCTCAGGCGGCAGCACGATCCTCTGGATCATTGATGACGGCACAGTCGTTGAGGCCAACCAGAAGATTGTTGAACTCGACGCGTCCGGTATCGAAGAACAGCTTGCCGCTCAGACCGGCGTCTATGAGAAGGCACTGGCCGCTCAGATTAAGGCGACGGAAGATGCCGCTGCGGCTGACATTGCCGTTAAGGAGTACGTCGAAGGAACCTACCTGAAAGATCTGCAGGAAGTTGAATCGCTGATCACGATCGCTCAGGAGAACATGCGAAGTGCCCAGAACGTCCTTGACCACACCCAGCGAATGTCACGCAAAGGCTTTGCGACTCCGCTCCAGGTGGAAGCCGACGAGTTCGCCGTCAAACGAGCCAAACTTGATCTCGAGTTCGCAGAGACCTCAAAGAAAGTCCTCGAAAAATTCACTCGCGAGAAAACGACACGAGGACTTGAGGCCACGCGAGACGCAGCGCAAGCACTGGCCCGGTCAGAGCTGGCAGCCGTCGAACTCGAAAAAGCAAAACTCGATAAGCTCAAGAAGCAGCTCGAAAAGTGCGTAATCCTGGCACCTAAGGCCGGCATGGTCGTCTACTACGCAGAACGCAGCCGATTCGGCAGTTCGAGCAGTCAGATTGAAGAAGGAGCACCCGTTCGCGAGCGACAGACAATTATCCAACTCCCCGACCTGACGCAGATGCAGGCGAAAGTGCCAGTCCACGAATCTAAAGTCGAGCAGGTTCACGCAGGCCAGCGAGTTTACCTGAAAGTCCTGGATCGAGAATTTCAGGGGGTCGTCACGTCGATCGCCAACCAGCCGGAAGCGAAGTCATTCTTTTCAGCGAAGGTCAAAGAGTACCCGGCGGAGGTTCGGATCGAAGGTGACTGCGAAGGCCTTCGGCCGGGCATGACAGCGGAGGTCGAGATTCTGATCGCCAACCTTGAGAACGTGTTGACGATTCCCGTTTCTGCGGTCGTCGTCAAAGGGGGGCAATTCTTTGGCTACGTCAAATCTCCCACTGGTCCACAGAAACGCCAACTGCTCCTGGGACTCAGCAACGACAAGTTTGTCGAGGTAAAAGACGGCGTCAGCGAGGGCGAAGAAATCCTGATGAATCCTCGCTCTGTCATGAGCGAACAGCTCAACGACGAAGAGGACAAAGAAAAAGAGGACGATTCAGATCAGGTCTCCAGCCGGTTCGGTGAATCGAGCAGCACATCGGCACCAGTGGCAGGTGGAGACAAACCTTCTGGTAGTCCATCAAGCACAGACCGGCCGTCGGCAGGTACCAGAAAATTCTCAGACTTCGACAAGAATGGCGATGGAAAAATCAGCGCCGATGAGGCTCCAAGTCCTCGCATGATTGAGGCAGCCGATAAGGACGGTGATGGAGCGATATCAGAAGCTGAGTTCAAAAGTCGTCCCCCGCGACCTTCATCCGCTGGCGAAGGAAATGGTGGCGGGACCGGTGGCCGACCTGAATCGGGAGCCCGCTAGTGCTCTCGTACATTCTGCGAACGCTCAAACTTGGCATCAAGAGTCTGTCTCTGCACGCGCTGCGGTCTTCGCTCGCCATGGTCGGAATTCTGATCGGCGTGATGGCCGTCATCTGGCTCGTTGCGCTGGGTGAAGGCGTCAGCGATCAGGCTCAGAAACAAATCGAGCAACTGGGCGCTCGAAACATCATTATCAAAAGCATCAAGCCAGCAGCGTCAGGAACCAGCGGCGACCGAACCTTCGTCACGATCTATGGACTGACCGACGCCGATTACGACCGCCTGATCACCATCCCCACCGTCGAACGAGCAGTTCCGATGCGCGAACTGTCAACCGTCGTCCGGCACGAAGGGCACGCGATGGCAACGCAACTTGTGGGTTGCGTTTCTGATTATTACCAGATCAACCACCTCAGCATGTCCCAGGGAAGGTTTCTGGAGCAGCAGCACGAAATCGATAAAGCCACTGTTTGTGTGATTGCTGCCGAAGTCGCTGTCGAGCTGTTTCCGCTGCAAAACCCGATCGGCGAACGCATCCTCATCGACCAGGATTTCTACACCGTGATCGGTGTCACGGAGAGCCGTGAATCGTCCGCGTCAATCGGTGGCAGCCTCGCCGGACGAGAATACAACAGCGACATCTACATTCCCGTCACGACCTTCCGCACACGGTTAGGCGACGAACTGACCACTTCACCGTCCGGTGGCGTCGATCGAGAACTCGTCGAGATCAGCCAGATCACGCTGATGATTGAAGACGTCGAGCTGGTCGAAGAAAGCGCCGCCGTTGCTCGAATCCTGCTCGAGAAATACCACCTCGAAGACGACTATTCGATCGTCGTGCCCAAAGAACTGCTCCGCCAGGCGGAAGTTCTGCGAGCCATGTTTAACGTGCTGCTGGTTCTGATCGCCGGCATTTCGCTCCTCGTCGGCGGCATCGGCATTATGAACATCATGCTGGCAACGGTGACGGAGCGAACTCGCGAAATCGGCGTCAGGCGAGCGTTGGGTGCTCGCCGCAGCGATATCATCACACAGTTCCTGGCCGAGACGGTCGTCCTGACCGGCACGGGTGGACTGACGGGCGTCGCGTTTGGATTCCTCTGTGGCCCAGCCATCTTTGGCGTTCAGTACGTCCTGAAGAATTTTCTCCCAAACGTCTGGACCACGCTGCCACCCGCTATTCAGAACCTGGAACCACTCGTTGCTCCGTGGTCCGTCGCGGTGGCGTTCTCAATCTCGGTCATTGTTGGCGTCCTCTTCGGCCTGTACCCCGCTCGCCGAGCCGCACTGATGGATCCGATCGAAGCCTTGCGACACGAATAACGTTTCCACGATCAGCCATCGCATCGTGATCAGCCGTTGCATCATGCAGCGATCATTCCAAGGTTGCTTCCACCGGTCGAGCGGTCAAAGTACGCCTCTTTGGACAACGTCGAGCAGGACGTTTGCTCAACAACTTTCTCTCTCACACCGGACCGATCGGTTTCTGTCGAAATGGCCAACTACCGCGACAAGCGTCCGCAAAGGAAACAGTGGCAACGGCAGGCTCCCGTTCTGCTGGACACGTCTCAACGCCCGCTGGACATCGTCGACGATCCGTCGTCGCTGCCGACCGTGCAGATCGATACAGACTTCCCGCATCCCAACGTCTTCCGAAAACGCGTTCGCAACGTTCCCGCCAGTGTGAAGCCCGGCGATCTTGTTTCGATTTTTCACACAGACGGTCGTCATCTTGGTTTTGGATATTTCAACTCGACCGCGGGCGTCGGCCTGCGTTTCATTCGGTGGGGAGCCAAACCACCCAACGACGAGTTCTGGGACGAGCTTCTGAAACGTGCCGTTGCCTTTCGTCGCGAAACATTGAAACTGGAGGAAGCCACAACCGCGAGTCGGCTCATCCATGCCGAAGGAGACTTTCTGCCGGGAATCGTCGTTGATCGGTACAACGATGTGCTGTCACTCGAAGCGTACTCGCTGGCGATGTTTCAACGAGCCCAGTCGATTGCCGAAAGGCTCAGCACGGTCTGCGGGACGGATCACTGGATCGTCAAGCCGAGTCCACAGAGCGAGACTCAGGAAGGCTTCTCGGCCCCCGTCATCAGCTCGCCCGACCTCCCTCGCACAACGACGATTCACGAATACGGAACGCGGTTCCGCATCAACTTTAACGAAGGTCACAAAACCGGTTTCTTCTGCGACCAGCGTGAGAACCGCCTGAAGATGGCAAAGTTCTGCGAAGGCAAATCAGTGGCCGACATCTGCTGCTACACCGGCGGCTTCGCCATTCAGGCCAAAACCGCCGGCAACGCTGCGGAAGTCACCGGCGTTGAACTCGACGAAAACCCGCTGCAACTGGCAAAGGCCAATGCCAACCTGAATCAGGCCAAAGTCAACTTTGTCCAGGCAGACGCCTTCGCATGGATGCGTGACATGGTCCGGAATGGCCGCCAGTTCGATGTTCTCGCGCTCGACCCTCCGAAACTGATTCACTCACGCGAGGAACTGGAAGAAGGCCGCCGAACTCACTTCGATCTCAACCGGCTTGCTCTGCAACTCGTCCGGCCCGGTGGAATCATGGTGACGTTTACCTGTGCCGGCCTGCTGACGAACGAAGAGTTCGACAAACTGGTCCGCTCAGCTGCTCGACAGGCCGGCCCGCCGATGCCTGGCATGGAGAACGACGAAAACCCACGACGACAGCCACGCGAGATTCAGATCTTCGACCGCACCGGCGCTTCTCCCGACCATCCTGTCGCCGGAAGCTGTCCCGAATCAGAATACCTGCGAGCGATGTGGCTCCGAGTTCTGTAGAAACTTCCCGGTAATCGACTTCCCACACGCGCTGATGTCAGCCATTGAGCCTGTCGCGACTACCTGCCCACCCCCTGGTCCAGCTTCCGGCCCCATGTCGATGATGTGGTCGGCGTGTCGGATGACGTCGAGGTGATGCTCGATCACAACCAGCGAATGCCCCACCGACAACAAGCCGTCAAAACATTCGAGCAGTCGAGCAACGTCGGCTGGATGCAGCCCGATCGTCGGCTCGTTCATGATCAGCAACGATCCGGTTCGACTGCTGGCCGCCAGACACGCCGCCAGCTTCAGCCGCTGTGACTCCCCACCAGAAAGCGTCGCCAGTGGCTGCCCCAGCGTCAGATAGTCGAGCCCGACATCTTTCAGCGACCGCAATCGTTTCTGGATCTTTGGTTGGCCACGAAAAAACGCAAAAGCTTCGGCAGCGGTCATCGCCAGAACGTCGGCAATGGTGCGGGCTCGCCATTGCACTTCAAGCAGGTGAGGCTGGTAACGTGTCCCGCCGCAGTCAGGACACGTCATCGACACGTCCGCCAGAAACTGCATGTCGATTTCCACTCGACCAGTGCCCTCACACTTATTGCAGCGTCCGCCCGAATCGGTGTTAAAGCTGAAATGCGACAGGGTGAGATTTCGATTGCGGGCATCTTCGGTCTCGGCAAACAGTCGCCGGATTTCATCAAAGACTTTCAGCCACGTTGCCGGGTTGCTGCGTCGAGATCCTGCCAACGGACGATCATCAATCAGCTCGACCGAACTGATCGGCTCCGCGCCGGCCAGTTCGCGGTACTCGCCGACACCGTCGACCGGGCACGGCTGATTCAGGCTGCTGCAAACAGCGGGAAACAACACTCCTTCAATCAACGACGATTTTCCGGCTCCACTGACTCCGGTAACAACGCAGAGGTTTCCCAGCGGAATGTCGACCGAACAGTCTCTTACATTGTGACACGTCGCCCCGCTGAGCCGCAGCCAGCCTGTCGCAGTACGGTGGTTTCTCCCCCCCGACAAACGGTGACGGTTGTCGATTGATTCTGGCGAGGCTATTTCAGCCAGCCAGCGCCCCGTCGCGGAATCAGCAACCGCAGCCAGCCCTTCAGGCCGCCCGGCAAAAACCACGTGCCCGCCGTCGCGTCCGGCTGCCGGACCAATATCCACCACATGATCGGCGGCGTTCAGAAATTCGGATTCGTGCTCGACGACAACAACCGTGTTGCCGCTCTCTCGAATATCCCGAACGATACTTATGACTCGCGAGACATCGCGTGGATGCAAACCAACCGATGGCTCATCAATCACAAACAGCGTGTTGACCAGGTCCGAGCCAGCGATCGAAGTCATGGCCACTCGTTGAGCTTCGCCACGCGACAGCGATCCCATTTCGCGGTTGAGCTGGAGATATCCCAATCCGGTCGACCTGAGAAAATTCAGCCGCTTGACGATCTCCGCGACAAGGTTCGCTCCAACCAATGCCGATTCTGCGGGCAGCTTCAACTTCGCCTGAAAAAACTCCAGCGACTGATCGATCGTCATAGCCGACAGTTCGCTGATCGATGCCGAGCAGTCATCGGTACCGGCATCGCCGCGGTCACCAAACCGAACCGCGATAGCTTCCGGACGGAGCCGCGACCCGTCGCAGGTTCCGCAACGTTCGATCTGTCTCCACTGGCTGAGAAATTCACGGGTTGCCGGTTGCTTTCGTCGCTCAAGTCGTTCGAACAATCCTCGTAGTCCCTCGGTACTTTTGCTGGTGCCCCCGCCCGACAAACTGCTACTCGAGAAGACAACCTGCTTTTCTTCAAACGTCAGCTTTCGAAACTCAACATCAAGCGGGACGCCGACGTTCACTAAGAACCGAAGCAATCGCTCACGTTCGCGTTTCCAACGATCGCCCCGCAGCGGAGCAACGGCACCCGCCCGAAGAGACAGCGACTGGTCCGGAACCATCCTGTCGACGTCCAGTGTGGTGACGCTGCCGGTTCCCTGACAGGCTGGGCAGGCTCCTGACGGACTCTGAAAACTGAGCGTCGAAGGTTCGGGGCGGGTAAAGGTTCTTCCACAGGTTGAGCAGTCGAAACTGGAAGAAAAACGCAGCAGCCCCCACGGATCATTATCAATCAGCACCGGTTCAAACGTCGGCTGTCGCCCATCGGCGGGTCGTTTATCGGAACCCGCAGACATGTCAGCAGCCGGTAACTGAGCGAGCAGCACGCATCTTCCGCCTGATTGCCGGAAAGATGTTTCGGCCGCCTCAACGACGCGTTCATCGCTGGTTTTTCCTGCAACCAGCCGGTCGACAATCACGATTCGCTGTTCACCGCCGCCCCCATGCGAAGAACAGTCCTGAACTGAAACACTTCGACCAGATGAGACGAAACCCGAATCATTACTTGATGAATCAACCGCAGCTCGCTCTAAAACTACGGCACGAGTGAAGCCGGATTCGAGCAGTTCGCTTACGCTCCAGACCTGCTCTGTTTGATTGGTCGAGGCATCGCCGACACTGGCGTCCTCGCTCGTTGACAAGGGAAAACCAATCTGCGCGCGGGTGCCAGCCGGCAACAAGCGGAATGACTCAACCACGGACGTCGCCGAATCCTGATCAACTCGTTGCTCGCAATCAGGACAGACGACGACTCCGACTCGCGAGAACAGAACGCGCAACAGGTCGTCGATCTCGGTGACTGTCGCAATTGTCGACCGTCTGGACGCCGTCTGAATCGCCGCGTTCTGACGCAGAGCCACAGCTGGCGGAATGCGAACGATGCTGTCAGCATCCGGTTTCTCCAGCTGATCAAGATGCCGCCTGGCGGACGACGAGAAACTCTCGATGTACCGCCGTTGCCCTTCAGTATAAAGGGTGTCGAACGCAAGGCTGCTCTTTCCTGAACCGCTGACTCCAGTAATGACAGTCAGCCTGTTCAACGGAATATCGACGTCGATTGATTTGAGATTGTGAACACGCACACCTCGCAATTCGATGTTTGACGACACCTTTTCTGTAGCACTCCCTGTTAGAATATTTTCGTCATCCATGTTCAAAGCGTAGGCAGACCGAGCGAACTCTTCGAGTCACTCCAGCATCAGTTCTGCTGACCTCAGATCTTCACCCACCGTTGCGTTTCCCTGAGGTGGTCTGAAGAATCCCCGCTCTCGTCGCGTTCCGCGTTCACGACGTTTTCAATCGAATCCAGCAGGAACTCTACTTGTCCATGAAGACGCTCAGCGGACTACTGACCATCAACAAACCCGAAGGGATGACTTCGCGGCAAACCGTAACCCGTGTCAGCAATGTCCTCCGCCAGGCGGGCTATGGTCGGCAGATTCGAGTCGGCCACTGCGGCACGCTCGACCCGCTTGCTACTGGACTGGTTGTCATTTGTGTCGGCAGGTCGACTCGGCTGGTACAACTGATTCAGGAGCGACCAAAATCCTACATCGGCACTTTTCAGCTGGGATGCGTCACATCAACCGACGACTGTACTGGCGAAATCCTGAGCGAATCAGCCGTCGATTCCACAATCATTTCGCGTCAGACGATCGTCGATCTGCTTCCTGAATTTACAGGCGACATCGAGCAGGTGCCGCCGAAATTTTCGGCCGTTCATGTCAACGGCCGACGAGCCTATAAACTGGCCCGACAAGGTCGAGAGGTCGAACTGGCCGCTCGACCTGTTCAGGTTCACCGCCTCGAACTGACAGGTTTCCAACTGCCCGACTTCGAGTTGAAAATCGAGTGCGGATCCGGAACCTACATTCGCTCGCTGGGCCGCGACATCGGCGAACGACTTGGCTGCGGCGCAACGATGAAAACGCTTAACAGATCAGCGATCGGCGAGTTCTCACTCGACGAAGCCGTCGCCCCCCATGAAGTCACTCCGGAGAACATCTCGTCGCTGATCAAGCCACCAATCAAAGCTGTCGCTCATCTGCCAAGCGTCGAAATTACGGAGCAACAGAAAGCACGAGTCTACGATGGGCGTCCCATCGACGTGGGAATGGTCGAAGAGTTCTCCAGCGATTCACGAACCGAGGAAGAAGATTCGGCGAGACTGATTCTTGTCGACACGAACCACCAGCTCGTTGCGGTTTCGTCCTATAGATTTGACGAAGGTTCTGCGAAGCCAGAAATGGTGTTTCACGACCCGCCTCGTGACTAAACAAGCAGCCAACTGTGATGAGTAAGGTCAACGTTGGGCGAGGTCAGGTCAGCGGGCACGCCTGGCTGTTGCTGTCAGCCTTGTGCCGACGCTGCCGAACTCGTACTGGCCTGCTGTCGCAATCCGTCCACTTCCTGTTTCAGCTGATCCAGCGATGCGCGTCCCTGTTCGAACTCCTGTTTCGCGGCTGCGGTCCTGGCTTGAACAGGAGCAGCAGCAGCCTGTTCGGCCTGCAACTGCTTCGTGGCTTCCGCCACAACAGCCTGCGACGCGGTAACTTTCTGATCAGCAGCTGTAACTTCCTGCTGCATGACGGCCAACGATTTGTCGAGTTCAGTGACCGTTGCCTTTATCTGTGCCATCGTCGCGTTGTTGCGATCCAGCGCTGCCTTCAACTGAGCAGCGGCACCAGCCAGTTCCTTGTCATCCGGAAGTGCCGCGGCGGCAACAGCGCCTTTGGCGACAGCATCCTGCAGCATTGGAACGGCCTTTTCTCGAACACCGATCTGGGCGACTTGAGCTGCCTTCTCAGCCTGCATCTGAGCAAGCTTCTGCCTGGCGGCAGCCGCAGCATCGCTCGATACTTTTTCGGCCTGTTGGGCAGCAGTAACCGCAGCCTGTGCCTGACTGACCTTGCTCATCATTTCTTTCAGCTCGGCATCAGCATCCAGAAACGCAATTTCCAATGAACTGAACTGCGTCTGTCGTTCCTTAAGGGCGACAAGTTTCGCAGTAAATTGAATCTCATCCTGCCATCTGGCAACCGTTTTTTTTGCCGTTGCTGCGGCAGCATTTGCAGCGTCAAGAGCTGCCTTGGCTTCGGCCGCTTTCTTCTGCTCAGCAGCCAGAGTGGCGGTGTACTGAGTGACTTGAGCCTGAGTAGCCACAATCAGAGCCTTCGTATCAGCGATCTGCTTTGTACCAGCTGCCACTGCGGCATTGGCTGCGGTCATCTTGGCTGCTTCGGCGGTGACTGTTCCAGTCGCTGCAACCAGTGAGCTTTCACGAGCTGCCGATAAGGTCTTCAATTGTTCGACTGCCTTAACGACATCCTGATCAGCAGATGCCAGTTTAGCCGCTGCATCAGCCTTGGCTGCCGCTTCCTTCAGAACAGGTACCAGCGGTTTTAAGGTCGCCACAACTTGCGCCGCGGCATCATGCGCGGCCTTTGCATCAGCCGCAGCCTTTTGATCGACAACCAACTTTGCCGCCAGTGCCTTTTCCTGAGCTGTCGCATCGGCCACTTTTTTCGTGGCATCGGCCAGCTGTGCTGTCACAGCAGCGACTTGAGCCTGAACCGCAGCGTAAGCCGCTTCCTTTGCCTTCTGGTCGGCCTCAACCTTACCAACGTCGGCCTGTGCCAGTGCCAGACGCGACTCCAGTGTGATTGGGTTTGTCGACAGTTCTCCCAGCCGTGTGCCATCAGCGGCATTCCAGGCTCGAACAAGTCCGGTCCAGTCCCCACCGATCACTCGCTTCGTCTCGTCGCAATAGGCTGTCGCCAGTGCCAGATCTCCAAAGGCTTCGAACGTGCGGATGGCCGTGCCGTCGCCCTTCCAGAGTTTGACCGTTTTGTCGCGTCCGGCGGTCACGATTTCTCCGTCCCGAGTGAAATCAACCGACTCAGTACCGCCACCATGAGCGCCCCAGTTCTTGATCTGGGCGCCATTCTCCATCTCCCACAAACGAACAGTCGCATCTTCACTGGCCGAGGCCAGCACATTCGAGTCAGCTCGCCACGAGAATGAGCTGATGCGGGCAGTATGACCTTTGAGCCCCAGGTACTCTCGCCCGGTGTCTGCTTCCCATACAAAAACGCCACCGTTGCGATCCCCGGTGCTGAGAAGAACGCCATCAGGACTGAACGACACTGCCGTCACCCAGTCGGTGTGCTTGCGAATTTCGTAGACAACTTCGCTGGTTTCGGTCGAATAGACGCGAACAACTTTCGACGGCCCCCCCAATGCAATGAATCGATGGTCGGAACTGATGTCAGCTCCGAGCACCGCGTCCAGCTCGTCGCCAATTTCGAAGATTCGCTCTCCGTTCTTCACATTGAAAACGACGACCCGACCCGCCGCTGCTCCCTGACCGCCGCCAGCCAATAGAAGGTGCCCGCTTCGGCTGAACTTGAGGACCTGAGGTTCACCTTCAGGAAAAGCCAGAGTGCCTGCGAGCTCCAGAGTCTGTGTGTTGTAAAGTAGAATCTGTTTCTGGCCCGAGATTGCGACCAGTGGTGCCCAGGGACTTGTCGCAATGGAGTTAACTGCAGTGGTACGTTCGGTATGGACGACTGGCTGTAGAGAAAGTCGCGTCGGTAGTGGCGGTGGCCCTTCGGGACGCCCGGTTGAGCCAAACGACAACGCGAATTCCATTTTCGCTTTCGGGCGAATGACTGCTTTACTGTCTTTGGTATCCAGAGCCCCGCCGGCAATCCACGCCTTGATCACAGAAAGCATCTCGTCCGGAAGCTTGTCCGAATTCGGTGGCATGTAGGGTTCGGAGTCGTGGTTGACGACCATCCACAGATAGCTGTTGTCTGTATCACCAGCGGCGACAACTTCACCAGAGCTGCCGCCCTGCTGCATTGCCGTGTAGTTGGTCAGGTCCAGCCCGCCGCTCTTCTTGTCCGGATTATGACAAGCGAAACACTTGGCACGGAAAATCGGCTGAACATGGTCAGCGTAAGTGATTTTCTCATCAGCAGCCTGAGCGGACGCTGAAACCAAAAACAGAATGCTTGCTGTTAAAGCCAGTCGAGAAGGAAGCATGGCAGTCTCCGGACGCTAATGTCGAGAACTGAATCGGGTGGGGTGAGAGCCGCATGGAGCAGCTCATTGGTGGGCGGGATTTAGCACACCGAACTAATGTAGTTCAGGCAGGGCCGGACGGAGCCGTGCGAAGCCAAAAAATCAATGGTTAAAAACGAACTCGCGTGAATTCATGGTCGCCCAGAAGATGTCTTCCAGAGCTTGCTGTTTATTCGGTTCATTGTCGACGACCTCTTTCAAGGCAGCTTGTTCCCGGTCAGTCGGTCTGCGACTCAGACAACGAATGTAGATTTCTTCGGCAACCTGTTCCGGAGTCTTCCCTTCAGCCAACCGTGTTGGCACCAGCTTTCCCTGAGCCATCTTTGCGTTGACTGTATCACCATTCAGCAGGTGCAATGCCTGCGACAGATTTGGTTCAATCGATACCTCACACGAGCACACGGTCTCTCGCTTTGCTCGACCAAATGCTGTCAGGAAATAGGTGGACGTGTTGCCGTTGGCAATCTGGACAGCACGGGCTCCGGTTGGCAGGCCCTGGAACTTGTTCTTCGTATCTGTCACCTGAGTAATTGCGTCAAGGAGTACTTCGGCACGAACTCGGCGAAGAGCTGCGTGTGAGAAGTTTCGGTCATCCTTTGCATTGGTTTCATTCGTCGCTGTCGAGTGCTGGTAAACACGCGAAACGCAGATGTCACGAACAAGCTTCTTGAAGTCGTAATTATATTCTGTGAATCGTCGCCCCAGCTCATCGAGCAGTTCTTTATTGACTGGCGGATTCGACACTCGCACGTCGTCGACCTGATCGATGATTCCCTTCCCAAAGAAGTGAGCCCAGACGATGTTGGCCAGGTTCGTCGCAAAGTATGGGTTCTGAGGAGACGCCAGCCAGTCAGCCATGACGACTCGCCGATCTTTGCCTTTAACGTCGGGAACTTCTCCACCGAGAAACTTTGGAGCCATCACTCGATTATCAACGAGATGCCGGACATCCCCACCACCGCTGTTGTAGATAATCAGTTCGCGTGGGTCTTCTCCTCGCTTGCGTCCAATTTGCGAAAAGAACGCCGCGAAACTGTAATAGTCATCCATCGTCCAACGGTCGAAGGGATGATTGTGACACTGGGCACACTGGATTCTCATACCCATGAAGACCTGAGCAACGTTCTCAGCAGTTTTCAGAGTGTCTCGTTCATTCTGGTAGTAGTTGGTCGCGGCGTTCTGAAAAGTACCACCACTCGAACCGAGAAGTTCGCGAACCATCTGATCGGTCGGCATATTGCTCGCGATACGTTCCTGCAGCCAGTTGTAGTATCGCAACATCGACTTGTAACTGATTTGGTTCGTCGTGCGGATCTGAAGCAGTTCCGCCCATTTCATGACCCAGACTTCGACGAACTCTTTTCGATTCAGCAGTTCATCAACAAGTTTTTCCCGCTTCTTTTCATCTTTGTCTTCCATGAACCGAACATACTCTTCGACGGTTGGCAAGACGCCAACAATGTCAAGATGTGCTCGTCGCAGGAATTCTTCATCTGTACACAACCCGGACGGAGTAATTCTGAGCTTTCTCAACTTGTTGTAGATCAGTGTGTCAACGAAATTGAATTCAGGAGTTTTCGGGTCAACATATTGCTGGCCTTTCGGCAGCGTGATGAACTGGCGCCCGACGGTGTGGGTTTCAAACCGTGCCATGATGAACGACTCACCACGCTCGTGAGCAGTCACGAGACCTTCAGGCGAAACGGTCGCTGCTGTGTCGTTGTTGGAAAGAAACACCGCAAGGTTCGTGACATCGCGGTCAGTTCCGTCCGAATACTTAGCGCGGACCGTCAACTGTTGAGTAGCGTCCGCTCCATCCAGAACAGCAGCCGGTGGATAAAGCTCGACGGAAAGAACCTGCGGAATCTCACCGACATCGTTGTTTCCGCCCGTCTGGAGCCAGCGAAGCATTGTGGCGTAATATTCGGTGTCGGTACCGAAGCGTTTTCCGCCGGTATGCGGCACTGAACCAACCGACTTGGTCATCAAGAGACTTTCCTCAGGCAACGCCAGGTTCATACGACGGCCAGGGAGTTCTCGGGAAATTCGATAGTGATCCCCATCCGGATCAAAACCAAACAGCGACAATCGGAATCCATCTTTGCCACGAGCTGCCCCATGACAGCTGCCGGTGTTGCAGTTTGCCTTCATGAAGATTGGCATGATGTCCAGCTTGAAACTAACCGGACGGTCAGCGGTGGCCTGTTCGATTTTTATCGGGATCGTCTTCGATAGCCCTTCGAATTCGACCGTAAGCTGGCTTTCGCCATCCGCAACAGGATGGAGAACGTTTGCAGCCAGCTTTACCTTGCCGGCGTCACTCAGTGTCAGCTTTGCCTGCTTCGTCACATCCAGCGTCAACCCGTTTGGATAGGTGGCCTGCGCGACGAACGACTGTCGGTCGCGCATCGTGTTGATATGGACTTCGGTCGGATAGACCTCAAGCGAAATCGGTTTGTCCTGAGCATTCACCGAAGGCGACAAAACAGACGCGACAATCGCAACCGCAACAGTCCACAACTGGGAACGAAGCATGGCGGAAATCCTTTAGTTGCACGGCGGCAAATATCAAAAATCAATTTAACAGCTGACTGGTAGAACAAACGCAGCGTTGATCAAGAACAGCTTCGACTATTTTCCGGCTGCGGCAGCCTTCGCTTTCTCCAGTCGGAGCATTTCGAGCCGAGTCAGTCTTCGCGGCGGAGCCTCTACGACTGGTTTCGGAGCAGGCTTGGCTTCCGCAACTGCCGCAGGTTTTGGTTCCGGCTTTGGCTCGACCTTCGGCGGCAACGGCTTATCGACTCGCAGTTCCGTGGAACCGACGTTGTGGACAATAGATTCGCCGTTCATCGTAATCGTGATCTGTCCGAAGACACTTTTGTGTCGACCGGCCGGAGTCGTCGCATCGGTCTTCACCTTGAATATGACCTCTTCGGTGTCTTTCGTGAAGTTTATTGGCTCGGCAACAGCTTTGTTCGGCAATCCAAACACTTGAGCTACCGCTTCACCAGAAAACTCCTTCGTCTGCGTCAGTTTGCAGACAATTTCCGTTTCCTGGCCCTGATCACAAGCCGTACGACTCATCGCAAACGTTACGAACGGCTCGGAAATTTCAAGAGGCGCGAGAGCGGATGACGCGAAAGCGTTCCCTCCATCGACAGCTGCCCAACCAACCGCGAAGACTTTCCAGACTCCAACAGCGGCATTTCCATTGGCATTGAGCGGATAAAACCCTTCTGTCTTGCCTTTTGGAATCTGGATCGAACTGCCGGCTCCCAGCCCTGGTGGACGGAACGGAAACTGAACGGTGATTGTTTCATCCCATCCTTCTTTTTTAGTGGCGACGATTTTCAACTGCATCGATCCATTGCGAGCAACAGGAACCTTCGGAACGACGATATCCAGTTTGAATGGAATCTCATCAACCACGGCGATTGGGAGTTTGTCCACAGTCTTCGTGTAGTAAAGAGACTGCCCTGGTGCCCCATAAACGAAATCCGACGTGTTGGTGAACCCGCCATTGATTTCAGGATTCTCAGCGTGGTGAGCCGTGAAATCGTAAAGCCCGCCGCCAAGAGGAGCATCGGCCGCGGCCTCAAAAACGACTGGCATGACACTCATGTTGGCAGGCACTTTGTCATGGTGCATCGTTATTCCAGCCGGCAGTTCCTTAGGAGCAAGAACGAGCTCGCCGCCGAAGTTTCGGCGAGCAAGATTGATGTTCGTTCCGAAACGATTGCCCTTGCCGACGAAAATCTGCTGTCGGTACTGACCGTAGCGTTCAGACCGGGCGATACTCAGGTCCAGACCGGGCTTGATCGGATGAAACTCGACCCGGTAAACGAAGTCCGGCCCGCCACGTCGAAGATGATCAGTAATTCGTAGCGTGTACTCACCGTCAGCAGGGACGTTGAACCGGAAGTAGCTGTCCGGCCCTCGTGAATCGTCGTTGGCGGCGATCTGCCCGCCCTTGTCATTGTAAAGGTACATCACCGGATCAATCGCGGACCGAATGCGACGACCGTAACACTCGACTTCAAACTGCTGCCCCTTCGTTGCCGTAAACTTGAAGTAATCTTCATCGCCAGCTGCCTGAAGAATTCCGTTGAAAGCAGTCGGAAATTCAGCAGGACTCGCCGTCGCACGATCGTTATTCGGTTCAACTTCCATTGAGTTGCTGACGTCGGACAATCGAAAGGTGTTCCAGCTGGGCGACCAGTTCCCGTCCGAACCAGCAAAGAGGCCGTATTCTGAAATGACTGCTGCAGGCAGTGTGAACTTCTGAGCAAACTCGCCGGCGGCGTCGCCGATGAACTTTACTTCAATTTCCTCGCCGATTTTCCCACCAGCGGGATAGACGGCGGTGGGACGAGGAAAGATGCCAATGTGTGCGCGGTATCGACAGTTACCGTTTCCTCCATAAGAGCTTTCGCGGACTTCAATGGTGTACTTACCATCTTCCGGAGCAATCGCCGAAACGACGCAGTCCTGCACGAGCAGCGGCGAATCGTCTGCCGCAGCCAGTTCAAATCGCTTGCCGTCAAGAATCGCCACGTATGGATCGAACAGGGTTGTTCCCAGTCGCATGCCCTCAACTTCAGCCGCAATACGGTCACCCTTCTTCGCTTCAACCACGTAGTAGTCGACGTCTTCGGTGTTGGCGACTCCATTCACCGTGACGTTCATTGGAATTTCCTGAGGAGTCGCGAAGTCGCTGTTCGGTTCTTTTTCGTCGACTTCAGGCATGTACCCGACGAAGAAAGTGCGAAAATCCGAAATACCTGTCTTCGTGCGAACCTGGCAGACCTGCTCTCCCAGACGAGCGTCCGGAGAAACGCTGATCACTGCTTTGAACGAGTTTGCGTTGACCGGTTTGATTTCTTTGACCGAAAAACCTGGCTCGTAGAACATGATCTCTTCTACGTCGGCGAGAAGTCGCCCGCTGAAGGTCAGTTCGGTGTCCTGACCACGCTGAGCGCCTCGAGGAAGAATGGTCGTCAGCCGAGGAGAAGCGGCCAACAACGTGCTGGCAGAAAGCAGGAGCACAAGGGCCAGTAGCGAACGGAAGGTCCGGAACGCAGGCATATTCATACCTCTAAATCGCGGGATACTTCAAAATCGAAACTGCGAATAACACGAGCAGTTCAGCGAAAACCGATACTTGAACAGTCAAAATACGCATGAAGCCCGGCGCCTTTAAAAATCAGACGCCGGGCTTCTTTTATCTCAATCAGACGAGAAGTTCTCGACGAACTTTCCCGCCGTCGACAATTTCAATAGGTCGATCGCCAGGGGCCATCAGTTCCTTGTCGGCAACAATCCCCATGGTGTGGTAAATCGTGGTGGCCCAGTCGAGAACACTCAGAGGGTTCTCGTCCGGTTCACTGGCCGTCGCATCGGACGATCCAAAGACGTAACCGCCTTTCACGCCGCCACCCGCCAATACGACACTGAAGACTTTTGGCCAGTGATCTCGACCAGCGGTTGCATTAATCTTTGGTGTTCGACCAAATTCAGACGCAATGCAGACCAGAGTTTCTTTAAGAAGGCCTCGATCTTCAAGGTCCGTCAACAGTGCAGCCAGTGCCTGGTCGAGAGATGGCACCTGATTCTTGATACCGGCTTCAATGCCGTTGTGCATGTCCCAGCCGCCATAGGTCAGGGTCACGAAACGGACTCCTGCTTCGACGAGACGTCGGGCCATCAGCATTCGCTGACCTGCCTGATTGCGTCCATATCGATCTCGCAACCCACCGTCTTCGGCATCAATGTTGAAAGCTTCACGAGCAGCCGGTGAGCTGATCAGGCTGTAAGCTCGATCATAGAAGCTGTTCAAGGCGTCAAGATTGTCGGCCTTTTCCTTGGACAGGAAGTGGTCGTTCACTTTGTCCAGGACATTGCGACGAGTCGTGAACCGAGCGTCGTCGATGCCACCTGGCAGGTTCAGGTCTCGAACTTTGAATCCGCTGGCAGCCGGGTCTGCCCCCAGGCTAAACGGTGCAAACGACGAGCTGAGGTATCCGGTCCCGGCGAATTCATTCGGCTGATTCGGAACACAGACGTATGGCGGAAGATTCTTCCGTGGCCCAAGTTCGTGACTGACAACACTGCCCATGCTTGGGTACTTCAAGGCTGGACTTGGTCGAGCCCCTGTAAACATGTTGTGAGTGCCACGCTCGTGAGCCGCTTCACCATGGGTCATCGATCGGCAGATCGTGATCTTGTCCATGACCTTGGCGGTGTGCTTCATCGTCTCGTTGATACGAATGCCCGAAACGTTAGTCTCGATCGAGCCCATCGGCCCTCGGTATTCGATCGGGGCGAACGGCTTGGGATCCCACGTCTCCTGATGAGCACATCCACCGGGAAGGTAAATGTAGATTACATTCTTCGCCGTACCCTCGAAGTTGTCGTAGGTCTTCAGATCGGCCTGAGCTTTCTGCATCTGGAAATAGTTAGCAAGCGAAAGTCCAACACCACCGGCGAACCCGGCCTGCAGGAATCCACGACGATTAGTACCAGTGCGCATAAGACACTCTCCTGAAGGTTCACAAACTGAGGGGATTGCGAAATCTGTTTGAGGCTGAATAACACATCCCGGCATACCGGGTTTGTTCTTAATGCATAAGGTGGGAATCGAAGTTTGGGCACTGCTTGAGCCGCTGAGGGCGGCGGGTGGGAAGCAGCAATCATCCCATCAGAATCGACTTAACTGTCGCAACAGCAGAGCGAGTTTCAGAAGGATTGTCAAGCTCGGGCCGGACGAACCGCCGTCGCGACTACCGGCCTGTGCCGATTATATCGACATGTCTCGGCGATCACTGGAATCGAAGGGCGCCAATCAGGACACGACCTGCCATCCGACGTGTCACGTCATATCTTTGACAGTCGTCCGGTTCCGCTGGCAAGTTGCCTCTTGCATCAGTGCTCTCGACCAAAACTAACGTTATCTGCGAAAGCTTTGAAATATGTCGAAAACAACTATTCAGACCATCGGACTGCTCATCGGACTGGCGATCATCGCCGCAGTCGCTCCGCTGCTGTGGAAGCTTGACACGCTTGACCAGTCGCGAGCCGGGCTGCAACTCGGAGCGACCATGCCTCCAATAACCAGCGTTGAAGGATGGCTGAACGGCGACGGTCCGACATCGGAGGATCTTCAGGGAAAAGTGGTCTTCGTCAATGGGTGGTTTCTGAACTGCCCGTACTGTCACGAAGGAATGCCGGACCTCGTTGACCTCTACGACAAGTACCACGACAAAGGCGTCGTCTTTATCGGGATGACTTCGGACGATTCCGAAAGTGTGAAGAACGTCGAAAAGTTTCTCGATAAGTACAAAGTCGAATGGCCCAACGCTTACGGAGCCACCGAAGCGCTCATCGCGTTCAGAGCCCAATACTTCCCCGGCTACTGGCTGATTGGCCGGGATGGAAAAGTCGTCTGGAACAAAGCGTTGCAGGGGCGAGTGCCCATTCAAGCGGCCATCGAACAGGCGCTGGCTGCGAAAGCTCCCACCGCTCAGACATCGCCCGCCGAGCAACCAGCAGCGCCAGCCAGCCCGGAAATCGAAGAGCAACCGGCCACAGCTCAGCTTTGATTCTGAGTTGCCAGCCGACTTGACACTTCTTACCACCAGTCAAGCACCGGAGTTCCCTGCGGAGCGGCGTACATCCAGCCTCCGGTCAGCAGGTGAAACAGTCCGGTTGGCTTCGGCAGGATCGCACGCAGCGCGACGTAACCGGTAAACGTGCACAGCGCCAATGCAGCCACTCGCTGACAGTTTGCCGTGTCCTTCTTCGACGACCGAAACAGGCACGCTGCGCCGCCAAGCCAGATCGCCAGCACGAACAGATCAAGATACTCGATCAGACTGAAGCAGAGTTCGTAAGAGTCCACTGGCCAGAACGGCTGAATGCCCCACCAGTAAAGCGAGTCCGTGATGCAGTGCGCGACCGCTGCCAGCAGCGACCATCGAAAAAGCAGGCCAAAGTTCCGCAGCTTCAACGCCACACTTCCGGCAGCCGAACTCACAGCCGCGATGACAATCACAGAAAGAACGCTGTGCCCCAGCGCGTGGTGCAGGTTCCAGAAATACTGATCGCCAAACAGCTTCGCAGCCGTGTCCAGATCCGGAGCGATTCCAGCCGCCACCACAACCAGCACGCCGCGAAGCCCCAGTCGCTGCCGAACTCCGAGTTCCGCAATCATCAGTGAGCAAATCACATGTTCGGGCAACGTCATTCGACGCGCTCATTTCTTTCGAGGTCGTGAATTCACAGCCGCAACCGCGTCCAGGTCAAATCCCGCTGAGCCGTCATTCCCGCCGAAACTCTGCACGTCCGTAATCCGAACAAAGCGAACGACCTTCAGGCCGAGTTGCTTTAAGTCGAAATGATCTCCGCCAGCTTTCTGCACGTCAGTTGGTGAAATCTCATTTTTCTCTGAGTTTGCCAGAACCGGCCTGTAACCGGCACAGTTTTCTTTCGACGCGGTGTCGTACGAAAATTCATGCCAGATGACTCCGTCGAAACTGACTTCGACTTTGCCCAGTTCGAAAAATCCGTAATCCGGATCGTTGCCCGGTTCCGCGAGGAATGGATTTTCGAAGACGATCAGGTCCGGCCCTTTGCCGTCGACGACTTCGTTATCGACAAACTCCAGAGTGATGACGCCACCTTTGCCGAGTGAAAACACATCCTTGCCGGCCATCAGTTTTCCGCCGCCTTTCGGAGGCCCAAGCACAATCCCGGGAAGCTTGTCCTCGCCCTGCCCGCCGCCTGAGCCAATCTGGTAAGAAACAACACGATCGACAAACGGCGTCGGTTTCTTCGATTCCGGCTTTTCGTCAGCGACTGTCGTCCATCCACCACCGAACAGACTTCCCAGCACCAGCGCAAAGACGATCGTTGAGTAGTTCTTCAAGAGAGCGTTCCTTCAGACGGTGAAGCAAGGTGGAGATTCACTGACAGGGTCGGTATGAAACCTGTCAATTTCTCAACGGCCTCCGGCGACCAGCAAACCTCAAGGCTTGATTATGGCAACGACCCACTCCGATTCACAGCAGCCTCTGGCGGGACAGGTTGCGATTATCACAGGCGGCGGAAGAGGAATCGGTCGAGCTGTCGCCATCGCTTATGCAGAAGCCGGAGCCTGCGTCTGCGTGACGGCTCGCACGTCATCAGAAATCGACAACGTCGCTGCCGAAATCTCGCAGGCTGGCGGTCGATCGATCGCCATCACCTGCGACGTTTCCGATCGAGCGTCGGTCGAATCGATGGTCGAACGAACGATCAGCGAGTTCGGTCGCCTCGACATCCTGATGAACAACGCGGGCGGCGGCCTCGAACGAACGCTGGTCGGAGAAGACGATCCCGATGTCTGGCAACGCGTAGTCGAGATCAACCTGCTCGGCACCTACTTCTGCACTCGCGCCGCCTTGCCGTACCTCAAAGCCGACGGCGGTGGAAAAATCATCAACGTTGGTTCCGGAATGGGTCATCAGCCGCGTGCAAAGAACAGTTCCTACAACGTGTCCAAGGCTGGCGTATGGATGCTGACCCGGTGCCTGGCTCTGGAACTCTGGGAAGCCGGCGTGGCTGTCAACGAGCTGATCCCTGGCCCGGTCTACACGGATCTGACGGCAGACATCTTTCCGAAAGACCAGGCCCATCCGGCCATATCCAGCGAATGGGTCAAAGCTCCTGAAGACATCGTCCCGCTGGCTCTGATGCTGGCAACTCAGTCTGACAAAGGTCCGACGGGGCAATCGTTCAGCCTTGCTCGGCGCCCGCTGTAAGGCCTGATCGAGTCGTGCGTTGCCGATGAATTTCGTAAAGCACGATGCCGGTCGACACGGCCGCATTTAACGATTCAAAGCCGGTTGCCTGAGGAATCGTCACCAGCTCATCGCAGCGTTCGAGTAAATCTTCGCTGACTCCCGCGCCTTCGTTGCCAATGACAACGGCCAGAGGCTGAGTGCAGTCAAGCTGGTCGATCCGTTGCTCAGCGCGCGGTGAAGTCGCGACCGTTCGAACTCCTGCGGCTTTCAATCGGTCAGAAGTTTCAACCAGGCTTTCCGTTCGAGCAATCTTCAACCGGTTGATCGCGCCGGCTGAACTGCGAGCCACCTGACTGTTAACTTCTGCCTGGCCAGTTTCCGCAACGAAGATCCCATCGACGCCAAAGACACCGGCACTTCGACAAACCGATCCAAAGTTAAACGGATCCTGCAGACTGTCGAGAACCAGAAACAGCGCTGGCGTCCCGGCCTGCTCGACCACATTCTCGACCGACCGGTACGGAAAGAGCGGCATCCGAGCGATCACGCCCTGATGGTCTCTCGCACCGCAAAGCTGAGTGACACGTTCGTGCGGAACAATCTCAAAAGGAACCTGCAGGACCGACGCCGCAGCGACGAGCTGTTTCACGACGTCTTCGGCGAGCTGCTCAGACAGGACCAGTTCGTTCGGCAGCCACCGACCGGCTTCCAGTGTCTCGATAATGGCGTTGCGCCCGTAAAGCCACGACTTCTGATGGTTGCCCATCATGGCTTTCTTCGATCGTTGTTTTTTTCGACGCTGACCGACCATGAAAGTTGAACAATCGAAACTTGAACCCGGAATGCAGAATTCGATCTGCAGAAATTGCAACGAACAATGGCAACTGTCGAACGGCGGCGAAGCGGCTACCTGTTCGGACTGATTGTGCGAATCAGCGGGTCTCGGCTTCCGTCGAGCAGCCGAACCTGAACCGGACCGTTGGCATTCGCAACGGCTTTGAAGAATTGCTGCGGTGTTTCGACATTCGAACCGTGAGCTTCCGTCAGCAGGTCACCTTCGCGAAGTCCGGCGATATCGGCCGGACTGCCTGGTTCAACCCGGTCGACAACAACCGCTCGCGGGTAAGGACGATCGAAATCGAAGTGTCGGGTGCGCGACGTTGGCCAGTCGATCTTCAGGCCACGCCAGAGCGGGTATCGCTCGTTCGAGACGATGATCCGGTCGACATTTCGTTGAGGCCACTTGGCCAACGGAACGGACACGACCGTTTCTTTGCCACTTTTCGACCGAATAATTCGCAGTCGACTGGTCGAACCTGGGGCAAGCAGACCGACCTCTCTGAGAATGTCAACAGGCTCGAATATCGGAACGCCGCTAATGGCGAGGACGATGTCGTTCTGGCGAAGTCCTGCACGGAAAGCCGGTGAGTCCGAGACAACGTTACCGATCGAAACGCCGCGGGTTTCCCGCATCACACTGCCGAAAAAAGATCTCACATCTTCAGATTTCCCTGGGACCACGCCCAGGAATCCGTACTCAACTTCGTAACCTCGCAGCAGGTCTTCAACAATTCGACGCAGGGAAGTGTTGAGCGGGACGGCGTAACCAACCGTAGTTTCATAACCTTCCAGAGCAGCCAGCGACGTGGTCATCCCGATCAGATCGCCGTCACGGTTAAGCAGTGCTCCACCGCTGGCACCCGGCCCAAGTCGAGTGTCGACATGCAGCAGCGTTCCAAAATGGTGAATGGTTTCCTGATCAATCGTTGTCTCTGGAAACGGAAACCGTGAGATGTTGCTGATCATCCCGAGACTAACACTCGGTGAACCGTCACGGGCGATCGCGTAAGGATTTCCCAGCGAGATCACAAACTGACCCTTGCGAACCTGCGCGTCATCGGCGAGCTGAAGCACCGGAATGTCCGCCGGAGCCGATTCGATATCGGCAGGATCAAACGCGAGAACAGCCAGGTCACTGCGAGGATCGGCGGCGTAGATCGTCGCCCAGGCCGCCAGAGTCCGACTGAAGCGAACAGCGATCCGACTCTCTGACCGAATGATTCCGTCGTTGCGAAACGGCTGGCCTCCCTGGACCACGTGATAGTTCGTCAGAATGAACCGCTGCTGTGGGTTATCTGGCGAAGCCATCAGAATCCCCGTTCCTGGATTCTTCGGGATGAATCCGGAATCAAGCGGGCCGACCATCTGCAGGTCCATGCGCCGACCGAACAGATCGCGTGCCGACTGTCGTTCCAATGGCTCAGGAGCGATGGGAATCCGGGCAATGGCAACGATTGAACCTTCGGCTTTCTCGACAACGTCCGAAATCGAGTTCTCAATCGCTGCAAAGATGTCAGCAGCACTTTGAGCTGAAGCTGGCTCAGCGCCTGAAAGAATCATCGCCAGAATGACGAAGCCCGGACGAGCGTACCAATGTTGCCGAACAGCCAACGAGTCAGGTGCTGTCCGAAACTGTGCCACGTCGTACCCTTCTCGAAAACAGATTCTACAAAACCGCTGCAGTCCAAAGGGTGCATCTCGACACACCTCATGCACTTCGTTCCACAAACGAAGACGAGCCGACGCGGGAGCGAATGGCTCGCCGCGTCGGCTCATTACTTTTACCCAGAATCAATGGCTGAATCGACCCTCAACTGGAACAGAAGGTCAAACCCGGATTACTCGGCTTCTTCCTGTGCCGGTTCTTCGGACGGCTTCAGCAGATCTTCGTGGCCGCGTGCAACCAGAATTTTGGCCTTAATTTCTTCGACGAGTTCAGGATTCTCTTCCAGGAAAATGCGAGCCTTATCGCGCCCCTGCCCAAGTCGCGTTTCTCCGTAGCTGAACCAGGCACCGCTCTTCTGGACAATTCGATCTTCCACACCCATGTCGATCAGGTCGCCGACCAGACTGATTCCGCATCGGCTCAGCATGTCGAACTCGGCGACTCTGAATGGAGGGGCGACCTTATTTTTAACAATTTTCGCCTTCATCCGAATCCCGATCGCTTCATCGCCGTCTTTTAACGTCGCGATACGACGAACGTCGACTCGAGCCGAACTGTAGAACTTTAACGCGCGACCACCAGGAGTCGTTTCCGGGCTGCCAAACATCACCCCGATCTTCTCTCGAATCTGGTTGATGAAGATAACGGTGGTCTTTGATTTCGCGATGGCTCCAGTGAGCTTCCGCATGGCCTGGCTCATCATGCGGGCCTGCAGACCAACGTGCGTGTCGCCGATTTCACCGTCAAGTTCCGCCTTCGGAACCAGTGCCGCCACCGAGTCCACCACAATGATGTCAACAGCGTTCGACTTGATGAGCATTTCGGCAATGGCCAGCGCTTCTTCACCGTACGATGGCTGGCTGACGAGCAGGTCTTCAAGATTCACTCCCAGCCGCTTCGCCCATGACGGATCAAGCGCGTGTTCGGCATCGACGAAGGCGGCGATGCCTCCGGCTTTCTGAGCACTGGCGATCGCGTGTAGAGCCAGGGTTGTTTTGCCGCTGGACTCTGGTCCGAAAAGTTCGATGATTCGACCGCGAGGAAATCCGTAACCGCCCAACGCAAGGTCCAGCGAAAGAGCCCCCGTCGAGATCCCCGAAATCGCCTGCGAACGTTCGTCCGAGAGTTTCATGATGGAGCCCTGACCGAATGCTTTCTCGATCAGCCCCAGTGTGTTCGTCAGATTTACCGGGCCTTCTGGCTCTGCCTGCTGCTTGCGTGACGATTTCTTCAGGGCCATGCGTCGACTTCCTTCCATTCTGTCTGAGAATAAAACCGCGTCCTGGCGTGGCTGGTCGGCCACAACGAAACCAATCCTGTCGACTCTTATCGACGCTCACAAGATTGGTGGAGACTGCTGTTTCGACGTTTTCCTTCAGGTAGGACAACAGTCTGTCCCACCTGGTTGAGAAGTGACCTCACAGCCAGCATTGTTGCGTGAGGCGCTACGTCCACTTCATGAAAACGATTGTTCCAGAGACTCTAAACAAGAGCCGATTTGCAGAAAAGGGCTGGCTAAAAAATAACAGACAATTCATAGCGACTATGGCCGAGTATTTCAGTTCTCAGCGATCGCTCAGTTGCAGAAACCTCCCGGTCAGCCAAAGTAGCATGAGCGATTGCAATCATCTGATCATCTGGTGGACAACTTCGGATAACCAGGTGATCTCGTTCGGAAGCTCAGACCGGATTGTGTACCACCGACCTGGCCAGTGGCACGCAACTGAAAGACGCGTCATTCCTGTTCTGAGCGAGAGCACTTTGACAATCGACACCGAGAAAGAATCACCATGAATCGACTCGCCAATCTCGCAGCCCATTTCCGCCTGAACGTTCAATCGCCTCTGACGCTGATCGCGGTTGGAATTGTTTTTGTGTTGGCAATCTCCACCGAAGCAAAGGCTAAGAATCAATCAGCCACCAAGCCGCACATCGTCTTCTTCTTCATTGACGACATGGGCTGGACCGACGTCGGATTCATGGGCAGCGACAATCACGAAACGCCAAACATCGACCGCCTTGCTTCCGAAGGCCTTGTCTTTACCGATGCCTATGCGTGTGCTCCGAATTGTGCTCCCAGTCGAGCGTGCCTGATGTCCGGCCAGTACACCCCTCGACACGGAATCTACACCGTCGGTGATCCTGAACGAGGCAATCACGCTCAGCGGAAACTCAACCCGACCCCGAACAAGACCGTGCTTGACGACAAGTTCATCACGATTGCCGAAGCACTTCACACGAGCGGTTATATCAGTGCGTCGATGGGCAAGTGGCACCTCGGAGCCGACCCGACGACGCAGGGCTTCGACGTCAACATTGCCGGCAAAGAATGGGGCAGCCCCAGCGGCGGCGGATACCACAGTCCGTACAACTATCCAAACCTCGTTAACAAGGAACCCGGCGAGTACCTCACCGACCGACTGACCGCTGAAGCCTGTCGGTTCATTGAGGACAATCAGGACGGCCCGTTCTTTCTTTACCTGACTCACTACGCAGTTCATACGCCGATCCAGGGACGCGAGGATCTGGTTAATAAGTACAAGGCCAAACCAACACCCAAACACCACAAAAATGCAGCGTACGCGGCGATGGTCGAAAGCGTCGATCACAGTGTCCGCGATGTGCTGGCAAAACTGGATGAACTCGAACTGGCCGACGAAACCATCGTGCTGTTCTTTTCGGACAACGGAGGCTTTCTCGGCGCGACATCGAATCATCCGCTGCGAGGCGGTAAAGGCATGCTCTACGAAGGCGGCATCCGCGAACCGATGATCGTCCGCTGGCCCGGTGTGACAAAGCCAGGAACGAAATGCGAAGAGCCAGTGATTGGCATCGACTTTTACCCGACGCTGCTCGACGTCACCGGGACAAAGCGCCCGGAAAACTACACACTCGACGGAGTCAGTTTCGCCCCGCTGCTGAGCTCGCCAGGTTCGTCGCTTGAACGCCCGGCGATCTTCTGGCACTTCCCGTGTTACCTGACCGGTTCCGGAGATCCCAGCGGCGGCCCCTTCCGAACAACTCCCGCCGGAGCCATCCGCATGGGCCGGTGGAAACTGATCGAATGGTTCGAAACCGGTCGCCAGGAACTCTACTACTTACACGACGATCTCGGCGAACAGGACGACCTCTCAAAATTGCACGAAGGCAAACGCAAAGAACTCCACGACGCGATGCTCGCCTGGCGAAGAGAAGTCAACGCCCCCGTCCCAACAACACCCAACCCGAAATACGACCCGAGCAAAAAGTCCGGCATCGACAAGGGCAATCGAAAGAACCAGTAGCGATTTCGGCATTTCCGATAGCTGGCTGAAAATGAGCCGCCACTCGTAAAACTCAGAGCGGCTGGACTTTGAACGACGATCGAAACCGACGCACATCGGCGAGAATATTCGGCAGGGATGGCCAACGACTGCTATCGCCTTGCCCGATTAACGAAAGGCTCCAGTTCAGACTTCTACCCTGGCGCTTCTGCAAAGCGACTCTCCTGGCACCTTGCATGCCTAACCGTTCGCAAGTTCCTGCCAGAGATACGCGCTGGCGGCGGTGCCTCGATGAAAATCTTCGATACTGAAGTGCTCGTCGGGGCTGTGCAGGTTGTCGCTGTTCTGACCCCAGCCAAGAAGCAGCGTGTCAACTCCGAGGATTTCTTTGAAGCTGCCCACAACCGGGATCGAGCCGCCCTCACGCACCATCACTGGCACGCTGCCGAATGATTTTTCGATGGCCGATTTCGCCGCCGTCATGTACGGGCTGTTGAGATCCGCCACGCTGGCCGGGGCGCCGTGTTGCGATGCGAATTTGAATTTCAATCCGGGCTGAAGATTGTCGATCAGAAACTGCTTCAATGCTTCGGTCAGTTGATGAGGATCCTGATCAGGCACCAGGCGGCACGTGATCTTAGCCGTGGCCTTCGACGGGACGATCGTCTTCGGGCCTTCGCCCGAGTATCCGCCAAAGATGCCGTTGATGTCGCAGGTCGGACGTGCCCAGCGTCGTTCGTTGGACGAGAATCCAGCCTCGCCCCACGGCGCGTCGGTACCAAGGTCTGCCAGCCATTCCGCTTCGTCGAACGGCAGCGCCGCAAACTGTGCGCGTTCTTCGTCAGTCAGCGCGATGACCGAATCGTAAAAACCGGGAATCTGAATCCGCCCCTGATCATCGTGCAGTTTGCCCATCAGCCGACACAGAGCGTTCACCGGATTGATGACCGCTCCGCCGAACGAACCGCTGTGCAGATCCCGGTTTGGTCCGGTGAGTGTCACTTCGCAGGCCAGGATGCCTCGCAGCCCGTAAGTGATGGCCGGGATACCCGGCGCGTACTGAGAAGAATCACTAACCACCGCGACGTCGCAGGCGAGTTTGTCTTTGTTCTGCTCAAGAAAGACGTCGAGGTTCTCGCTGCCGACTTCTTCTTCGCCCTCAATGACGAACTTCACATTGACCGGCAGCGAACCGCGAACCTTCAGCCAGGAAGCAACAGACAAAACGTGAGTCCAGCATTGCCCCTTGTCGTCGGTCGCCCCACGAGCCCAAACGCAGCCATCACGAACGTCTGGTTCGAAAGCTGGCGTCGTCCACAGGTCCAGCGGATCGGGCGGCTGCACGTCGTAGTGCCCGTAAATCAGCACCGTCGGAGCCCCCTCCGCCTGCAACCATTCGGCGTAGATAATCGGATGCCCTGGCGTGTCAATCGTCTCGACACTCAGTCCGGCACTCTGCAAAGCGTTGTGAACGAAAGCGGCGCCTTCAAGCATGTCTGCCGCGAATGCTGAATCAGCGCTGACGGTAGGAATTCGCAGCAACTCTTTAAGCTGCTCGAGGGCGGCGTCACGATTCTGATCAAGGTAGTCGATCACATCCTGCATTCTGTCAATCCTTTGGTGAAACCGCAGCCGGCGGTTTTGTTGAATAGTCGAGTTGAATCACTGTCTTTGCGAACCTTATTGACGCCTGCTTCTGCCGAGCATCACCGGTGCTGAAATAATTCAAAACCATCTCCTCGTCTCCCGCGTCGTCGCTCGTAAAGATGGTTTGGCCGGTTCGAGTATCGAGAACGCGCAGCGGAAAATGCCGTCCCGACCGCGAGAATTCACCGTCAGGACGATCTGGACTCGACCAGCACGCCAGCACGACGAATGGCAACTGCGAAGGCTGTTTACCCGCCAGGTATTGTGGCTCGATATTCACCGACCAGATCAGCTTTCCCGTGCGGCGATCGATTCCGTAAGCCGGTCCTTCCACTTTGTCCTGCCCGGTTCCCTGCTGACTCAGCGGCCCGATCCTCGATTGAAATCCGCGCTGGGGAGTCGCGGAAAACAACACGTACTCGGTGGGAGTTTCGTGCAGGAAGAACCGACCCGGAATCAGTTGCGCTTCGGCCTGCACATCAATGATGACTTCACCGGTCGACTGTTCGTGGACCAGAATGCGGCCATCGGGGTGAAATTCGACAAGGCGATCCTCGTCCGCCGGACGGATCGATCCTTTGTTTGGAAACTCGTACTCCCAGGCCGTCTTCCCCGTGCGCATGTCGACGCGGCTGATGGTGTGAGTCGTTCCGCCATTCTGCCGAAGAATCAGATCCGTTCCGTAAGTTGTCAGCAGTCCGACCAGCGGGATCTCAAAATGTTCCCGCATCAGCCTACCGGTTCGAAGGTTGAACAACTGGCAATGCCCACTGCCAACATGCACGACTGACAGGGCAGACTCGTCACCAAACACAATGGCATCCGGCGGGATGTTCTCTCTCGTCCAGGCGGTTTCGCCGGTCGTCGCGCTGACAACTCGCAACGTGGAGCCCGTTCGAAACACCAGGCTGTGAGAGTTGAGAAAATCGACCGAGCCAATCGGCGTACTACCGGAAATTAAGACCGGACTGCCGAGCAGATGCGTCTGCCTCATCTGAAGAAAGCCCTCGGTCTCGTGACTGAGGAAAGCTCGCATCCAGAGTCGACGCGGCTGCGGTTCTCGAATGTCGAATACCGAGAACTCCGTGCCGGTCGAAACTGCCAGAAGGTGACCGCTGCTCAGGATTCGGCAGCTGCCATGCCGGCTCGTCGTCAGCAGTGGATCGCTGCCAAGTTGCTTGTCCGTCAACGTCCACAGTGGATTCCCAGACGGCGACAGGGCCGTCAAGCCATCCAGAGTCAGCTCAAATTCCCAGCCCCGGATAACCGGACTTCGACTGCCCAGAACGTCGACCAGGACTCGCCGATCGGCACTCAGGTGATGAGTCGCGGTTGTAATGAGAGGAGCATTGTCAGGCCAGTCGACAGCGACACTCGGCCTGGGCAGACGCTCTGCTGCAGCCGTCGCCACTTCACGGTCTGCGTGGCGTGAGAGACCTACCAGAAGCGACTCGATCTCCAGCGCATCCCGCTTCGCGTCAAGGCGATCAACGAGAGCGATGGCGGCATCCGCAAAAAGTTTGTGCCAGGAAAACAGCTCCAGCCAGACTCGCAGCGCAGCAGGATCGGCTTCAGATTTCGCCTGATCAAGGCGTGTGCGAATTCGCTGATCGAACACTTCGACATCGGCCTGGTCAGGATTCTGAGACAGGACCAGCTCGTACGCTGCCTGAAGTTGTGAGGCAACCCACACCGTCGAAGAAATCGCCAGCGGATCGGCGTGAACGATAAACGGTTGCCCCGTGGCCGGGTCGGTTCGAGGCGAATCGAGCATCAGATCGAAGGCGGGGACATAGCTGCCGCTGGCCAGCAAACTTTCAAAACGAACGGCATCCAGCGAGTTTCGCTGTACCGCGTTGAGGTCGGCTTTCGCCAGCACCTGCTTCGTCGTTTCGTCGAGTTCCTGCCCCTGACGCAGCTGCTCCAAAGCCTGTTCGAACAGCAGGTTCAATGCCGACTTCGCCGCCTTGTCCTGAACCGCCAGTTGCAGGTTGTGCAGACCTTCTTCGAGTTTTCCTTCATGCAGTCTGATTCTCGCTCGACTTTCCAGCACACTTGAGTCGTCAGGCTTCTGCTCAAGTTGTCGGGCCAGGCTGGCCTCGACTTTGAGCAATGATTCCAGAGCAACCACTGAATCAAATCGCTGAGTGAGAAGCTGCCCTTCATGCCCGACCAGGTTCCCCAGAGGCTGGCCGTCCGGCGTTGCCGACTCCGCCAGCAAACGACCGGCTTTCAAATCAATGGTGATCAGCCTGCCGGTTTTATCGAACGGCTTGTCTGCCGAATTTTCGTCGAGCAGCCATTCATCCTCGATCGACTCATCCTCGACGATCGTCGCGACCGGAAGATGAAACAGCGACCCCACCTGCAAACCTCTTCCAGTCGGCGTGCGCTGGTTTAAACGGACGATCCAGTGCAGCCCGCCGTCATCCAGATTGAGCGAACGGACGGCTGAGTCGTCGACAACAATGATCTGATGATCAATCGCGGCTCCGACGAACATGCCGCGGCCTCGAGGTTGCGTCCAGAGCGTGTCGCCCGACACGGCGTCCAGGCAGATCAACTGTTGCGAATCGAGCGGAGACATAACAACGCGTCCCGCCCGAACAATCACGGAATCGTGACGCCATCGGTCGGACGATTCGACGTCGTCCGCATTTACTCGTTGCGGCACGTGAAAGATGCTTCGGGGAGCTGGCCGGGCGGCCATCATCGTGCGGTAGGTGCTGGTCCATGCCAGACGCTGTTGATCAGGATCGAACGCTGCGACCAGCCCGGCGATGGTCGGGCAGATGATCAATCCATCCGCCGGGCAGGGACTGATTCCGCCGACCCGTCGCAGTCCTTCCTGACTGACTCCTGAGACGGCGGTGGCTACGGGCTGAACCCATTTGATTCGTCCTGATGCGGATTCCAGGCATAACAGGCGGACCCAGTTCGATCGTTCTCCGAGTACGTACGCAGAGTCGCCAATCACCGTCGGCACGCCCAGAAAGAACGTTCCGGAAGCCGGCAATTCGTGTTCTCCTTCGGGGCCGCCGATCTGCCATTTCAGAATACCACTTTCCAGATCAATCGCGCACAGCCGATTCCAGCTTCTCGGAGCCGTCTGTCGAAGTCCCGGCTGACGATAAGATGTCGCCTTCGACGTGACGCCACCGTCTTCTAGAGCAAACAGTACCTTGCCATCCGTGCTGAGTGTTCCGATCGTTCGGTCCAGCCGACTCTTCGTATAAACGACGGCGGACTGCCGCTGGTTCAACGGGTTCGAAATATCATGCGATTCCTGCGGCACATTCACGGACTGCAACGCGCGGCTCAGGTCAAACTGCTCGGCAAACGCCGGGTCTGCCATGAACGATTCCCATCGCAGCTTACCGGTCGCCAGATCGACCGATCGAATTCGGTTAAGCGTGCGGAAGACAACCTGTCCGTTAGTCACGACCGGATCGCAGGCCGGCAGAGCTTTCGTCTTTCGTCGCTGATCACGCCTGGCAAGATGCACCAGACCGACGTCAACCAGAGCAGCCACTTCCGCTTCGGATTCCGGATAAGGATCCTCGGCGTTGACATCTTCGTCGTCGAAATTCCGCGCGAACTTCTTTCGATCGTCATCGGTGAACGGCACATTGAATCCAGACGTTCCCCACGTCCAGGCAACTTGAGCGTCCGGACTGAACACCGAGTCCGACGCCGCCGACAGCCGTCCGGCTGACGAGAATCTGTGCTCGGGTACGAAAGCGGCGACCGTTGCCACTGGTGTTTTCTGTATCCACGCTGCCGTTTCGGAAATGAAATCCTGAGGCAGGCTGGTGGCGACTTCGGGATGCTTCTTCAGCCATTTCGACAAATCATGCAGCGACAGGCGAGCCTGGCCCCGCTGCTCGAGGCTGCTCCAGGCGACAGCGATGCGGATGGAAAGTGAAGGTTCGCGACTCTCGCGAGCCTGATCAGTTTTCAGGAGCCGATAGAACTGACGAAGCGCGGCCATCGGATGATTCTGGTCGAGATGCCGATTCCCCAGCAGTTCGATAGCGCTGTAGCCTGCCGGTGTGTGGACATCCTGACTGGCAACTCGGTTGATCGCTGCCCAGTCATCCAGGCTCACAGCTTCGTTGAAATCTGCGTTCGCTCGATCCGCAACCAACCGAAGCCACGCACCGCGACCAGCAGGTGGCAGGTCCCCGATGATCTCTTCGGTGACACCTTTGAGACTGTGAAGAGGCGAGGGAGTAAATCCAAACGGAAGCTGCCGCTCGTCCCCGGCATAGTCGATCGGCACGGGCATGACGAGCGTGTCTTCCGGCATGGCCAGGATGCCAGCATGAACCCTCTCCAGCACGTCGTTCCAGTTAAAATCCTCGGTCCACGGTCCACGAGCCGCTTCCTGAAACTTTGTAAGCCGCATCACCAGCTGGCGATCGGTGACGTATCCTGGAGGGGCGATCCAGCGAGTGTCGATCGCCCGCGATGCCCGCTTCGTTGTCGCCAGTGGAATCACGATTGAACGAGGCTCTGAATCAGCCTGCAAAACCGACTCGTCTGAATCGTCCTGGTTCGGCTCAGGCGTCTGGGCGATCGCAACCAGTCCCCACGCAGAGACCAGAGTCAGCGCGGAAATCAGACACAACGCGCAGCACGTCAGTCGTTGAAAATTCAGGACCGGGATCCGTCCGATCGAAAACATGAAACGCTCCAGCACAAAGGCTGTCTGGCGAAAATGGAAACGCAATGCCCGCACGAACTCCGACGTCCGAACTGGCTCCGGTATCCATACCGGAGCGTCGTGAGTTTCGCCGAACGAAGGGAAGCGTCAAGGGCGACGCGTCGCGAGTCAAGCGCACGCTACACCGCCATTGTTACACTCGAATCGAAATCGGGGAAAGCGATAATGGACTTGCCTGATCGCACACGCAACCCGATCTCCGGCGGATCAATGTCCATTCGAAGAGTCGCCTTCGCCGGACTCGGCCTTAAGAGTACCGTTTGCCATTGGCTCGCCCCGCGAAATTGATCGAACAAGCTGCCCCAGAAGTCGAGAGTAAATAAACGCAACTTGAGTTGCCATGAGTGACGCGAGCGACCACATCGCAGGGATGGCGACGATAACCCACAGGAATGTTGGCCACTGTCCAATCAATTTCTCCGACTCGACAATGACGGGAATCACGCACCACAGGATCAGGAAATACAAGACGACGCTGCTGAATATGGCTGACAGAATCAGCAGCAACGCCAACCCATAAAACTGACTCCACAGTTGCCACTGCTCAAACAGACTTCTCGCAACGACCAGTGGGTCGAATACAAAACAACTGGCAATGACCGGCAGAAGCAGAAAAGCACAAAACGAGCAGCTGACAAGTCCAGTGATCGAGAACACGCCCGGCGAACCGTACACCCATGCCGCAGCCGGTAGCGCAGCGACCCACAAGACGCTGAGAGTCATCGCACCCCGGAACAGCTCGCCCGCGTCAAGCCCTTCCGGGTACTCGCCGATCACTAAAACGTCTTCGGTCGTCTGGGCAAAGACTTCAAGACAACACACAGCGACGTACGACATCATCACAAGCAGCAACGCAGCAACTGGACAGAGATAAGCAATCGCAACCACCGCCGGAACGCCAGCCAGTGCGGGCACCGTCTGCAACGTGACCGTGAGCATTCCCAACGCAAGAAACACGGCGAAGAACGTCAGGGCATTGCTGACAAACCAGCCTGCACTCATCCGCATCACGGTGCGGAGGCATTCCGGCTGGAGCGGAAGCGTCAGGCAATCCAGCACGAGAGCCTTCATGTCCTTCCGGAATAAGTCATCCTCAAGCAGGTTGACTTGATTCCTGGAAGATTCATCCTCAGACGCCTCTGAATCGTCGCTGCCCGATGCCGGTTCAGTTTCCGCTGCTGCTTCACCATTCTGGTGACGATCATTGATCAGAGACGTCTCTTCAGAACTGTTTTGAGTGATCTCTCCTGGTGGCAACGTTACAGGATTGTCTTCAGGGCTGGTTCCAGGGTCGGCAATCGAGAGCGAATAGGTCTCCGACTCCGGCAACGAAGGGCCCGACTCGTTCGGCAAGGGCTTATTCTTCGGAGCTGAGTCCGGTGCATCCGTTGCTCTTGTCGAAGCACCCGACTGAACACGCCTGACGTCTGAGACTTCAGCAAGTACTTCATGGGCTGTCCGCCAGGAACTGGCGTCCTGGTGCCTGACAGAATCGTCCGCAGACAAAGTTCCTGCGTCGTACAACTTGACGAGAGCTGCGTCACTGACTGGCCCCATCTCCCGCCCATCAATCCGACACATCCATTTCCTTGCTTCGACATCCACAGCCGGAACCGCCTGGATATTGAGCCTCTTACGACGATTCTCGCCATGCTCGACCCGTTCAGCCTGAAGCTTCCGTTTTGCTGCCGCTTCCACTCGTTCGAGTTTCCTGGAACGGCTCACCGGTCGACGTTTCGAACGCTCCTCATCCTTGTGCTGCTCGTCGAAGCCGCTAAGCAGGGGTTCAAAGAGGAAAAACATCAGCAATGCGCCCGGCATCGCATAAAACGCCATGCCGACTGGACCTTGTGGAGGACGTCCCGTGACGATCGACACCGCGACAATCGAAATGACCGCCGAAATCACAAGACATACAGTTCGCACGGGCCTGCTCCCAATCGGTGGCGAAAACCGGAGAATCCCGCCTGCTATTGAGCAGTTCACGGCGATGACTCAATCGATAATCCCGAAGTCCAGCATTTAGTTCTGAAGGTTCGATTCACCGGCGAATTCCCTGACGGAATCCATAGCGATGCGAGCGGCTGAGCGAACGGCATCGCTCTCGTCTGCCAAACATGGACTCAAAAGCAAGAGTGCTCGACGACCTGCATCAGTCCCCAACCCGACATCTGTCGAAGCCAGGTACCCGAGTCCACTGGCAGCCATGGCACGAACGAACCAGTCGTCGTCAACAAGAAGTCGACCGAGCGTTGGAACATCCTGCTCGCCACCACAAAGACCGAGTGTCCCGGCAGCATTGGCTCTCACCTGTGACCGCGAATCGGTAAGAAGCAGTCGAAGCCTTTCAGCAATATGACTGTTCTGCCGACGCACCAGGACATTCATTGCACCAGATTGAATTCCGGGATCAGCCGAACTCAGTCGCTCCAGAAAAAACGCATCGCTTCGAAAACAATCCAGCAACCCCATGCAACCACCTCATCAAAGCCCGATTCGTTTGCTCCGTTCCGCAATCTTCCCTGAAAAGTCTCCAGTACGAATTTGCGTCTTCTGAAGCATCTTCTTATCGAAGTCGTCGATGGCTTTTGAATTACCCATAAACTTGTGTATGTGACCGCCTTTGATTCCCCAAACCGAGAGGTCTCTGATTCCAAAATTAGCCATCCATTCCTGAAGCGTTGCACGATGATTGCTGAAATCACACAAGCCGATGAACTCAATCATCTCCCGCTGGCCTTTCTGGTGCAGTCTGACCCAGAGGCAGTCTTTGGAAAACATGCCTTCCCCTTCTTCCCACGACACTCGAATCGAAGAATCGTAGGCTGCCACGAGATCGCAGAGTTCTTCTTTTGTTATGAAATAGTTGTAGTTGTCGGGTGCGTGGTTTGAACGGAGCCATTTGTGAACGGCATCAACCGATTTCATTCCGCGATGTCGCCCAGCCCCAAGCGGCTGTTTATTACCGAAGAGCCATGAAATCAGTCCCATGATGTTTTTCCTTAGACGGCGAGTCATTAAACGAGGGGAAGAATCGAAAAGTCAGATGCCCCACGTAAAAACAGTGGCAGCCGTACCAGCAAGAAGCCCTACTGCCAGAATGCTCGAACGTAAAAATGTGGCTCTGTGCTGCGTAGCGGCAAACTGATTGCTGAGCTGAGTGGCTGCGTGCAGAATTCGAACGATCCTGGCAATCACTCGAATGATGGCGAGTACGAGAAACGTCAAAACGACAGATTCTGCAGCAGTCAGGAATCGAAGTGCGATGCCTTCAACAGTCAACGCGACCGACAACGTGCTACCGAGAAACAATCCATTCAGAATCGCCCGCTGCCAGAAGGATCTTGAAATCCCCCAGATGACTCGTAGTGCGAACTCAAAAATGACTAAAGCGAGAACGAGATACAGCCATTGCATAATTCGAGACCTTCAGTCAGAAAAGCTGTCTGCCTGGTGAAACGGTGGCAGATGTGTCTGTCGTCCGTCCAGGCAACACGAAACGCTGTTGTCATTGCACCAAGTGGCTGCGTCACAACAATCACTCAGTTGGTTCAACCTGAAAACGCCCGGGAACGGACACTTTGGGAACCAGAATTTGAAAAAAAACTGAAACCGGTCACTCGTGTTCGCTCTTGCGGAACGATTCAGAGAGACAAACCGTGTCAGAACGAAGCGCCAAAAGTGAAGACGACAGTTGGAACGATTCACCGACCGGACAATTGCAGCGGGATACTCGGACATCAGCGACGCTGCTGCGAAGACTGGCGGAGCACGACGGCCCCGCCTGGAAGCTGGCTCACGAGTACTACGGCGGGCTCATTTTTCGATGGTGTCGACGCAGCGGTTGCAGCGTGGAAGTCGCCGAAGAGATTGCTCAGGAAACACTGACAAGAGCTCTGCAGCATCTCGGCGAATTCGAACACCGAGAACATCCTGGAGGATTCCGGGCCTGGCTGCGCAAGATTGCCGAACGATTACTGATTGATGAGTATCGCCGCTCGGTACCGGTCATCGGCACACGGGATTCCAGCTTTCACTTCAAGGGGGCTCCCTTGATTAATGACAGTCGGAGCGATGACGAGTTCGTTGATTCGGTACTGGAGCTGATTCGTTCCCGGACATCGGTGACTCACGAAACCGCCATGCACTTCATTGAATACTCGCTCTACGGACGCTCTGCTCAGGAGATTGCGGCTCGGTCAGATCCTCCAGTCATGGTCGACACGGTCTATCGACACGCGGTCCGAGTTGCCAAGGCGTTGCGGAACTCTGTGGGCAATTCGGATTCCGAACGGCTGCATTCCTGAACCGTCAGTCGGTAGCAGAGTACAGAACCGACGCGGCTGACAGTCGAGTTTGAACCGCCCAAGCGCTCATTCCACCAGGCTTAATCCAACTGAACATTCATCGGCACCGTACTCAAGATTCAATGCTTCGATGGAGAGCCTTCTCGGATTAAAACAACGGCGGACGATTGAGCTGACGCCGGATAATGGCCCACTGACCGGCGTGCATCATCCAGTGGCCACCCTGCAGACTGAAGACGTCACCGACTGTCGGAGCATATGCCTGCATTTCTTCAGGAGCCGGCTTGTCGAGATCTTCATCAGACTGACCGTCAAGTGCCTTCAACGTCCCTTCACGCTGCTCTTCGAGCAGCCGCCCGAGGTCTGCCTTCGAATCGAACGCGTGAGGATCGTCTGACATTGCTGTTTCTTTGGTGTATCGCTCGGCAAAGCCATTCGGCAGGGCGGGCATTGATCCGGGGCACACTGCATTGATCATCTGATTTTCAGAAGAAATCAGGTGCCCCATCTGCCACTTGATGTGGTTGCACTCGGGATGAGGCCGCTGCAGCATGTCTTCGTCGGAAAGATCCGCGAGATATTCGAGCGTGACGAACTTCGCACCGTCGATGGAAAGTTTGATCGCTTGTCGTGCATTCATGACGCTACTACTTTCGGGTTGCCTGGACCATTGATTCGGCGAACGTGCCAATTTCTGCAAGGGCTGATACATCGCCCTCAGGCGAGGTTCCGAGACCTTCCATCATGCGGACGATGGCGGAACCGACAATCACACCGTCAGCGGCGCCTCGTAAAATGTCGACCTGCTCCGGACCTTTAATTCCGAAACCGACTGCCAGCGGCACGTCCGTCTGAGTTCTCAGCCAGTTAAGCTGCTCTGTCAATTCCGGCGGAAGGTCATCGCGCACGCCCGTCGTACCGGCGACCGAGATGCAATATACAAAGCCACTTGCCGCCTTCAGGATTTCGATGGCTCGCCCTTTGGGTGTCATCGGCGAAACCAGTTGAATCAGGTCAGCGCCGTGTGCTCGCACGATCTTTCCGACTTCTCCGGCTTCGTCGGCAGGGAGGTCGGGAATGATGAAACCTGCGAAACCGGACTCGACAGCCTGCTTCACGAATTTTTCAACGCCTCGTCGAAAGAGCAAAGCGTAAGACGCCATCGCGACCAGCGGTGGAAGCTCTTCAGACGGCAACGATTTGACGCCGTCAAAGATGTCGTTGACATGGAGACCTTTGTCGAGGGCTCGCGTATACGACGCCTGAATCACGGGCCCGTCGGCAATCGGATCGCTGTACGGAAACCCGACTTCAATCAGGTCAACGCCTCTGCTGCCAAGTTCCCGGATGACCGACAACGTGGCCGCGATATCGGGATCGCCAGCCGTGATAAACGGCATGAACGCCAGATGGCCAGCTTCTTTAAGGGCGCCGAATGTGGATGCAATTCGAGTCTGCTCAGTCACGGTTTTGCTGCTTCTCTTAAGGTGTAGAAAGTGTGACTCAGTCCAGATCCTGGCCGAGCAGGCGGGCGACTTCGTAGACGTCTTTGTCGCCTCGACCGGAGAGGCAGACGACGATGATTTCGTCTTTTGATCGCTGCTTTGCCGCCTTAAGTGTGTGGGCGATGGCATGCGAACTTTCGATCGCCGGCAGGATGCCTTCGAGTTTGGCCATCGTCTGCAATGCTGCCAGAGCTTCGTCGTCCGTCACGCTGACGTAGTTCACTCGGCCAGTGTCTTTCCAGTAGCTGTGTTCCGGCCCGACGCCGGGATAGTCAAGCCCTGCGGAAATTGAATGGACGTCCTGAGTCTGGCCGTCTTCGTCCTGCAGAACATAACTGTAACTTCCGTGGAGGACACCTTTGTTTCCGTAGGTCAGCGTGCTGGCGTGGTCGCCCGGCGCGGGGCCACGACCGCCAGCCTCGACTCCGGTCAGGGCGACGGATTCGTCATCGACGAACGGGTAGAACATGCCAGCCGAGTTCGAACCGCCGCCGACACAGGCGATAACTTCGTCCGGAAGTCGCGTCTCGGCTTCGAGGCATTGCTGCCGGGCTTCGCGACCGATGATCGCCTGAAAGTCTCGAACCATCATCGGAAACGGGTGCGGACCAACAACTGAACCGATGATGTAGTGAGTGTGCTCGACCGTCGACATCCAGTCCCGCATGGCTTCGTTGATGGCGTCTCGCAGTGTCCTGGATCCGCTGCTGACTCCGCGAACTTCGGCGCCCATCATTCGCATGTTAAAGACGTTAAGTTTCTGCCGACGAATATCCTCTTCGCCCATGTAGACAACGCAGTCGAGGCCGAAGCGGGCACACGCAACGGCGGTGGCGACTCCATGCTGGCCGGCTCCGGTTTCGGCGATAACTCGTTTTTTGCCCATCCGCCGGGTGAGCAGGACCTGACCCATCGTGTTGTTGATCTTGTGAGCGCCGGTGTGGTTGAGGTCTTCCCGCTTAAGATAAATGCGGGCACCGCCACAGTGTTCGGTCAGCCGTTCAGCAAAGTACAGCGGGTTGGGGCGACCGACGAACGTCGACAGCAACTTGTCCAGTTCAGCGAGGAACTCAGGATCCTTCTGCGCCTTTTCGTATTCCTGTGTGAGCTCTTCCAGAGCATGCATCAGCGTTTCGGGGACGAATCGTCGCCCAAATTCGCCGAATCTGCCGGATACGTCAGGAACGTGACTGGTCGCTTTTTGAGAAGCCGTTTCGGTGCTCATCGCTATCGCTCTGTAAGTTTCTGTAGGCTGCAGGGTTTCCGTGGATTCTAGACGTGGTCCGTCACGCTCGCCAGTAGGACAGATTCCACGCTGTTCTGTTCGCAAAGTTCGAGGTCACAATTCACGGTGCCTTTCTGAAACCCGAAATTAGATTCCCGTTCACCAAATTGCCGAGGTGATGGCGTCCTGCTAAAAGCCACTTTCGAATGGACTCGCGCGATAAACCGCTTGGAGCGCCCGCAGATGAATCAGCTTGACCACGACCCGACCCGCACACTCGAAACTGTCTTGTCCCTGCCAGAAGGTTCGCCGGCGAAATTGCCCGCCGTCCTGATGTTCGGCATGCCCGGCGTCGGAAAAGGCACTCAGGGGTCATTGCTCGGCACGATGACCGGCATGTTTCATGTGTCCACGGGGGCGATTTTTCGAAATCTTGACCCCGCCAGCGACGACGGCAAACTGATCTTTGGGCTGATCGACCGTGGCGAACTGGTGCCAGACGAAGTCGCCGTCGAAGTCTGGATGCGACGGCTGAATCAGCAGATTTCAGCCGGACATTACAACCCTGCCAGCGACGTTCTGATCCTTGACGGAATCCCCCGACGTTTTCGTCAATGCGAGCTTCTGGAAAATTACGTCGAGGTTCTTTCGGTCATTCACCTCGAAGCAGCATCTGACGAACCGATTGTCGAACGGTTACTCGAGCGGGCTAAGACTCAGAGCCGACCCGACGACGCTGACGAGCAGATCATTCGTCGTCGTTTCGAAATCTACCGCGAGATGACTCGACCGGTTCTCGACTACTACTCTCCGGATATTGTTCACAACATCAATCCACTGGGCACTCAGATGGAAGTCAAAAAACGCATCCTCGAATGCGTCATCCCCGCGATTCGCCAGTACGAGCGGGCGATCTGACGCAGGGCGGGCAGTGCCAACCGTGATTGCCGCCCGGTGCTCTCTCGTGGTGGGCGGTGCCCACCCTGCAGATAACGCCTTGCGAAACTACCAGGCCAGAGGCTGCTTCCAGACCTGACGGAGTTCTTCAATCGACGACTCGATCACTGTCTGACCATTGGTTCCGGCGATTGAGCATTGATCGCTGTCGTTGACGACTCCGACTTCGACGCAGGGCAAACCGTTGAGCACCTCGGCAAAAGCGGCGGCGTTCTGCTCCGAAACTTCGACAAGAAATCGAGTGTTGCTTTCGGAAAACAGCAGCACGGCGTCGTTGGAAATGTCTGAAGCTTCAGCGAGCGCCGCAAGATTCAACGCGACTCCAAGTCCGCCGGCAAACGCCATCTCGGCAGCCGAGGCTGCCAGCCCGCCTTCGCTGAGATCGTGGCAGCTTTCGACAAGGCCGCCGGAGATCGCTTTGTGCATTGCCGCAAAGATCTTAGGAGCCTGATCGAGGTCGACGATCGGGACGGCTCCGCCTTCGAGACCATTCACGAGTGCAAAATGGCTGCCGCCGAGTTCCTCAAAAGTTGTCCCAACGAGAAACAGCTTGTTGCCCGCCGCCTTCAAGTCCATCGTGACAGACTGCTCGACATTGGCGATCTGGCCAAGAGCCGTGATCAGCAGCGACGACGGAATCACAACGGTTTGCTTTTCGCCGGCTTCGTCTTCGTAGGAGAACTCGTTGTTGAGGCTGTCCTTGCCGGAAACGAACGGCGTTCCGAAAGCCATCGCAACGTCCTGGCAGGCGATGGCCGCCCGGACGAGTGTTCCCAGAGTTTCTTCGCGTTCGCAGTTCCCCCAGCAGAAGTTGTCGAGGATCGCGATTTTGGCCGGGTCGGCTCCAACGGCCACGCAGTTTCGCACGGCTTCGTCGATCGCAGAAGCGGCCATCCAGTACGGGTCTTCGTCACCGAGTCGCGGGTTCATTCCACAACTGATCACCAGCCCGCGGTCTGATTCCAGATCCGGTCGCACAACGGCGGCGTCTGACGGCCCGTCTCGATGCACACCGACGAGCGGTTTCACAACGCTGCCAGCCTGCACTTCGTGATCGTACTGGCGGATGATCCATTCTTTGCTACACACATTCAGCGAGCCGAGAATCGATTTCAGATCGTCGTCGAAGCGTTCTTTTTCCGGCGCGGCGAGCGGCGTTTCTTCCTCCGGTTTGTAGCTTGCCTTACGGATAACCGGCGGACGACCGTCGTGGAGAAACGTCATCGTCAGGTCAGCGACTTCGTTGTCGCCATATTTCAGAACCAGCCGCTCGGTATCGGTAAACCGACCGATGACGGCTGCCTCGACATCTTCGGATGCGCAGAGTTTTACGAACTCGTCGACGTTGGCTTCGGGAACGGCCAGCACCATGCGTTCCTGAGCTTCGCTGATCCAGATCTCGGTATAGTTGAGGCCGGTGTACTTCAGCGGGCATTTGTCGAGCCACACTTCAGCTCCGGTGTCTTCGCCCATTTCCCCGACGGCGCTGCTGAAGCCACCGGCGCCGCAGTCGGTAATTGCCGAGTAAAGCTCTCGATCGCGAGCTTCCAGGATGACGTCCATCACCATTTTCTCGGTGATGGCATTTCCAATCTGCACCGCGCCGGCTGACCGCATTTCGCTGTCTTCGTCCAGCTCGCCCGACGAGAACGTCGCTCCGTGAATTCCGTCCCGACCGGTGCGGCCTCCAACAGCCACAATCAAATCGCCGGGAGAAACTTTGCCTTCGCTCTTCCCGACCGGAATCATGGCTATGTTGCCACAGTAGACGAGCGGGTTGCCGAGGTATCGCTCGTCGAAATAAACCGCGCCGTTGACCGTCGGAATGCCCATGCGGTTTCCGTAGTCACGCACGCCAGCAACCACTCCGTGAGCAACCGCCTTCGGATGCAGAACTCCGCGAGGCAGTTTGTCGTGAGGATAGTCTGGCGGGCCGAAACAGAAGACGTCTGTGTTACAGACGGGTCGTCCGCCGAGGCCCGTACCAAGCGGGTCTCGAATCACACCGCCCAGTCCAGTGTTCGCTCCGCCGTAAGGCTCAAGAGCCGACGGGTGATTGTGCGTTTCAACCTTGATGCAGACGCTCTGTTTTTCGTCAAACGTCACAATGCCGGCGTTGTCTTTGAAAACGCTGACGCACCAGTCGTCGTCGCCCAGACTTTCGCGGATCGAAACCGTCGCCGCGAAAATTGTTTCCTTCAGCATGTTCTCAAACTGCCGCGGACCATTTTCGTCTTCGTAGGAAATCCGCCCGGCGAGCGTTTTATGCGAGCAGTGTTCGCTCCAGGTCTGCGCGACGGTTTCGAGTTCGACGTCGGTCGGGTCCCGATCCAGATCGACGAACTGCTGCTTGATCGTGCGCATTTCTTCGAGGCTCAGATAAAGCTGCCCGTCCTTGCTGAGCTGCTCCAGCGCGGCGTCCTCCATATTGCGAATCGGGACGCGAGTCAGTTTGAATTTGTACTCGCCGCCGAGCGAAATTCGATCCATTTTCAACGGCCCGGCGACCACATGCTCGATCGCATCGTTGGACAGAACCTTGGCGGACAACCTTCCGACTTCAGCTTCCGTCGCGTCGTCGTTCACCCAGTATTTCCGACAAGTCGCGACGGCTTCGACGGAAACGTCCTGATCTTTCAGCGCTTTCAGAGCACTGTTGGCCACGTTGTCCGTGACACCGGCTTTGAAGAGAACGTTGAGAAGCTGGCCGCTGTTCGCACTGCTCGGCGCCGTCCCCGCCGCAGCGTCCAGTCGGTGGATCGTGAACGACTCGGCGACGCCATCGGCAAGCAGCGTTCTGCTGACGCGAGTCACGACGTCGTCGCTCAGCTCGCCCTGCAGAAGGAACGAACGTGCGGCCTCGACGCTGGACACAGTCTGCAGACCCAGTCCCGAACACTCGGCCAGAACCCGCTCACCTTCGCGGTCCACCTGACCGGTTGCCGGACGAATTTCCACTTCCCAAAGCATGCGCGACTCCAAGAGATCTCGGTTTGTACTCAACGTGGTTGGAACGCTAATCAAAATTCATCGCCGCTAATTTAGAGCGGTGCAGGGTGCGTCTTGACGCATCCTGCGAAAACGGGCCAGCAATGAGTGAACATCAGCGACTATCAGTGTTCCGAAATTTCCCGCTAACGGTCATCAAGTGCGTCACGGTTTCTTTTCGCGAGTTGCAGGAGCTTTTTCAACTCGTCGGCGTTGCGATTCTCGATAGCGGCCTGAAACTTTCCGAACGACTCGGAAAACGCCGCCAGACTGTTGCTCACCGCGGCGACATTATCGAGCAGAATCGCGACCCATAAATCAGGATCGCCCGCGGCGATCCGCGTTGTGTCCTTAAAACCGCTGGCTGCGAGTTCCCGAAAACTGTCGGGTAGAACGTCGGCCAACGCCGAAGCGACGATGTGCGGAAGGTGGCTTGTCGTCGCGAGAGCTGCGTCGTGATCGGCAGGCAACATCTCGACGACCCGTGAGCCGAGCTGTTCCCAGAAACGGCGAATCGCCGAGTTGGCCGCTTCTTCGCCGGTAGAATCCGGAGTTACGACGGTCACTTTGCCGTCGAACAGGTCGGCGCGAGCGACCTCGAATCCTGTTTTCTCAGAACCGGCCAGCGGGTGAGCACCGACGAAAAACACGCCGTCGGGAAGTGACCTCTCCCGAATCGGATCACAAATGGAACCTTTCACGCTGCCGACGTCCGTGATCAACGTGCCCGGACGACTGACCGCAGCGATTCGCCAGACGTCCTCGACAATTCGATCTACCGGCGTCCCAATCACCGCGATCGTCCACGGAGCGTCGCGTTCGGGCAATTCGGTCAGAAATTCGTCGATCACTCCTTTGTCGACTGCGGCCTGCAAGCGGTCAGGGTTACGCCCAATGCCGATCACTCGATCGGCAATTCCACGAGCTTTCGCGGCCAGAGCCACCGAACCTCCAAGAAGCCCCACACCAACGACCGCCAGAACCTGATTCTGGTCGGTTGGACGCTGCGTTCGGTCTGGCTCAGATTCGATGGTCATATCACTGAAGAGTTACGAGTTCAGGCCCTGGCTACTTTGCAGCAACCGGCTGAACAGCTAACTCCCGCAGCCGGCGTGCACCTTCTGTGGAACCATACTGAGCCGCCGCCTGATAGTGGAGTTTGGCGAGCGACAGTTTTCCGGATTCCTCAGCTTCCACTCCCAGCCGATAATGGCGGACCGGGTCAATCGCCGGACTCCGATCCTCAACAGAAACATTTCGCTGAGGCTCGGACAACAACCGTTCTGGTCCGGTCGCGGAATTTCGGCCTGACGCGAGAACTCCAAACCGACTCTCCTGAGACGACAGCAACCGCACCCTCGCCGGACTGCGATCGTCGACGGAAACACCTCGCCGAGGCCGATAATCGCTCCAGGCCAGTCCCGCTCGTCGAGCTGCCGCTGACGTTTCGGCCGGCAGCCCCTGAGGATCGGTTTCAGCCATTTCCAGAATCACGCGATCCATCTCCCGCAGATCGTGAATCCAGACATGGGCAGACAGGCTCGAATGCTGCGAGAATCGACCGACCGACGAACCTCGTAAGAACGGTAAGCCGTACGACTTTCGCGTCTCGCCCACCCGGCTGATGCTACCCAGGAGAATCCCTCCGCGGTCCGGCACCGAAACGACAAAATTTCCACCCGTGGATTGAATCACCGGCTGCTGGACGGACAGTTGCCCGAAACACTCCAGGGCAAAAGAGGCGGTCAGACCGCTGGAAATCAGCGTAATTAACAGGCAACTCCGCATCAGAAATTCTCCTCAACTGCCCTGTTGCCATAGCGTTATGACTGACAGCACAAATGACCAACAGGATAGAGTGTCCGGCCAGGCATTCAAACTGGAAAAACTTTTTCGAACTTTTTCCCGACGGAATCCCGAATTCGGGGCAAGACCTGTCACACCTCACTGATTAGGAATGAGTTGGGAGAAAATCTGCCTCAGACCCGTACCGAGAATGCGGGTCCGGTCCCGCGGATCCCCAAGGGTCAATGCCTGCGAGACGAGACTCGCATCGCATGACGACGACGAACGCTGATCGGGATTCCGACCCCGGTCAGCGTTTCTTTTTGCACCGTCGCTTTGGTCACCCTCTCTAGCAGCTGGCTCCGGCTTACCTGGTCTCGATTGCCCAGCGGAGAAATGAATTCGCCGTTTCGCGATGCTGCGACACTGGTTGCGGGCCACAATTGGCCTATCATAGGATGCCCGACCGTTCATGGCGCCGCCCTCTGAACCAGATACTGTCAGCCAGGCCACCGTTCCGCTGCTTCCCCGTGAGATCTTGCCAAGTGATTGAGTATCGGGCGTTCCGAAATTTCGACCCACCGCAGATTCTCAGAATCTGGGAACAGGCAGGGCTCGGGCACGGCGCCGCTCAGGCACTTTCCAACGACATGTCGTTTGACATGGTCAATTACGCGCAGACCTACTTCGACCGTCAGGGGCTGATTCTGGCTGTCGACGCTGGTGTTCCGGTTGGTTTTGTCCATGCCGGTTTCGGATGCTCGGCAGATGGCAATTCGCTCGACAATTCCACCGGCGTTATTTGCGCAGTCGTCGTGCACCCTGGACATCGACGCCAGGGAATCGGTCGTGAACTGGTCCGCCGAGCCGAGTCGTATCTGAAACAGAAAGGTGCAACCCGAATTCTGGCCGGCCCGTCGCGAAAAACTGATCCGTTTTATTTTGGACTTTACGGTGGTGCTCGTCCGGCCGGCTTTCTGCTGTCTGACAAGTCTGCCGGCCCGTTCTTTACGAGTCTTGGATACGAACCAGGCAACCGCTACGTCATCACCAGTCGTCAGATGAGCGACCGCGATCCGGTCCATTTCCGGTCGACCATGATCCGTCGCAAGTGGGAACTGATGCTGGTCGACCGGCCCGAACCATGCTCATGGTGGTGGATGTGCCGCTACGGCCGACTCGACTCTGTGTATTGCGTGCTCGTTCCGAAAGCCGGTGGAGCAACACCGGTCGCTGGCGTCACCATCGTCGGGCTGGACGCGTACGCGCGATCGTGGCATGAACAGGCGATCGGGCTCGTCGATCTATGGGTTGACGAAAAACAACGTGGTCAGGGGTTTGGCCAGGCCCTGCTGCTGGAAGTCGTCAAACGACTTCGTAAAGAAACCGTGACCCGTCTGACGGCCAACGTCGGAGTCGAAGATGTCGCCGCGAAGAAAGTCTTCGAATCCGTCGGCTTTTCAAAGATCGACGAAGGCATCGTCTACCAATCGCCAGCCTGGGAACCTGAAAGCATCAAAGCGACCGAGGATTCCAGAGCAAAAGTGACAGACTCTCAGCAGGATATCTCGACGGTTCGTTTCGGATCGCCTTCGTAGCCAACGACTTCGTCTGTGGAGAAGAGAACACATGCCGGACAGCGTTGTCGATCTTCTTGGCGACCTTGTCGCGATCCCCAGCGTCAACCCGATGGGTCGTGATCTTTCCGGGCCGATCTACTTCGAAACAAAAGTCACGGAGTACCTTCGTCAGTTTTTCGAGAAGTTGGGTTGTCCGCACGAGGTGATTGAAGTTTCACCCGGCCGCTGCAACGTGCTGGCGAAATTCGAGTCGCCAGGGGCAACGCAGACCTTCCTCCTCGACGCGCACCAGGACACGGTTCCTGTCGACGGCATGACCATCCCGCCGTTTGAGCCGACTAACAAAGACGGTCGCCTCTACGGTCGAGGCTCGTCGGACGTCAAAGGTGGCATGGCGGCCATGTTGTGGGCGTTTCAACGGCTGATCTTCGAAAAACCAGCCGACGCCGCCAACGTCGTCATCAGTTGCACCTGCGACGAAGAAGCAACAACCACCGGCATCAACGATCTGGTTCGCTACTGGCAGGACGGCGATAGACGCTCAACATTGCTGAGCAAAAAGCCCGATGCCGCCATCATTGCCGAACCCACGCTGCTCGACGTCGTTGTCGCTCACCGCGGCGTCACTCGGTTCGTCATCACAACCGCTGGCCGAGCCTGTCACAGTTCAGACCCGACTCAGGGAGTCAACGCGATTTACCGGATGGCTCGGCTCGTCAGTTGCCTCGAAGAATACGCTGCCGAATTGCCCAACCGTTCTCCGGCGCACCCCTTGTGCGGACCGGCTACCTTGAGCGTCGGGCTGATCTCAGGCGGAGCGAGCGTCAACGTTGTCCCGGACGAATGCTCGATCGAAGTCGACCGCCGACTTACTCCCGGAGACAACGCCGACGAAGCCTACAACGATATCCGCAACTTCCTGACCAGCAGACTCGATTTCGACTTCGACATGCAGCCGCCGTACATCGTCAGTCCAACGCTCAGCAACGACGACAACGGCTGGCTGAGCGACGGTCTGCAACGGCACATTTCAGAAATTGCCGGGCCGCACACTTCAGTCGGAGTGCCCTACGGTACGCACGCATCCAGAACGTGCGCTGCCGGAATCCCGTCCGTCGTCTTCGGCCCCGGCTCGATCGACCAGGCACACACTAAAGACGAATGGATTGAAATCGACCAGCTCGAAAAAGCCAGCGAAGTCTACTTCCGTTTTTGCAGTACCCCGCCAGCGGTTCCGTCAAACTGAACCTGCCTCAGCGACCGATGCCAAAACCTCGCTGCCAGGAATCCACGCGTTCGTTTACGATTTCGCCCTGCCGATTCGTTTTCGCTCAACGCTGATCCCCAGATTCTTCGGGAGAGTCTCAATATGCGAACTGTGGTTACGTCACGAATTCTCCTTTCCGCAATTCTCGCGGCAACGCTGCTGCTCAACAGTTCGCCTGCGTTCGCTCAGGAACCGGTGGAGCCTCAGGAATCGAAAGAGGTCGCTACCAGCGACGTAGTTGCCCCGGAAGCGTCGGAATCCACAGACGCCGAAACGGCACCAGCACCTCCAGCCGAAGAATCGCCGGAAAAAGGCGACGACTTTCAGGCAAAGATTGACGAGGCCTTTGGCGAGGTCAACGGATTCCTTGGCGGATACATGTTCTACAATGTGTTGAATTTTTTCGGCAATGAGAAGGTCGATGGAAAGGACACCATTGGCAACCTTCAGCTTGCCGTGATCTGGCTGGTTCTGGGTTCGATTTTTTTCACCATCCGGATGGGCTTTATCAATATTCGAGCATTCAAGCACGCCATCCTCGTCACAGCAGGCCGCTACGATAATCCTGAAGATGCGGGCGAGGTCAGCCATTTCCAGGCGCTGACTTCGGCACTCTCGGCAACAATCGGCCTCGGAAACATCGCCGGAGTCGCGATTGCAGTTTCACTGGGAGGTCCCGGCGCAACGTTCTGGATGATTGTCGCCGGCTTTATCGGCATGACGTCCAAGTTTGTCGAATGCACGCTCGGCCAGAAGTACCGCGAAGTTCGCCCGGACGGCCGCGTCATGGGCGGAGCCATGTTCTACCTTTCGCGCGGATTGAAGAAGAAGGGGTTGGGGCCGATCGGCGCCGTGCTGGGATTTGTCTTTGCCGTGTTGTGCATCGGCGGGTCGTTCGGCGGCGGCTGTTCGTTCCAGGTCAACCAGTCGCTGAACGCGGTCGCAGAATCGATCGAGTTTCTGAAAGACGACGGCAACCGCTGGATCTTCGGAGCCGTAATGACCGCGGCTGTCGGAGTCGTGATTATCGGCGGCATTCGGTCAATCGCTCGCGTCGCCGAGAAAATCGTTCCCACAATGTGTGTCGTTTATGTACTGTCGGCATTGGCCATTCTCCTGATGAATGCCGGCAAGATTCCTGCCGCCATCTCATCGATCATTGTCGGTGCATTTTCAGACACTGCTCTCTACGGCGGTTTCATCGGAGTTCTCGTCACTGGGTTCAAGAGGGCTGCATTTTCCAATGAAGCAGGTGTCGGTTCGGCGGCCATTGCTCATGCCGCCGCCAAGACGGAATACCCGGTTCGAGAAGGAATCGTCGCACTACTGGGACCGTTCATTGATACGGTCGTCATCTGCACAATGACCGCACTCGTGATTGTGATTACGGGTGCCTACGACAATCCGGATCCGTTGTTCGAGGCAGCACGAGTCGGTGAAAAAGGGGCGACGCTGACATCACTCGCCATGGACAGCCAGATTGCCGGCTTCCGCTACGTCCTGGCTATCGCGGTCACGCTGTTCGCCTACTCGACCATGATCTCGTGGTCGTACTACGGCGAGCGTTGCTGGGCATATATCTTTGGCGACAACTCATCGATGGTCTATCGAATCATCTTTCTCTGCTTCGTTTTTCTGGGGTCGATCGTGTCAGCGAAGAACGTTCTCGACTTTGGCGACCTGATGATCCTTGGTATGGCCTTTCCGAATGTAATCGGAGTCGTCTTCCTCTCAGGAGAAGTCGCCGCCGACCTGAAGGTCTACTGGCAGAAATACAAAGCCGGCGAATTCGTCGAGTACACAAAACCGAAATAACAGCCGAGCTGTTTCCGACTGGAGAGATATTCGATGCTCACCTCGCTACTGCTCCCCGTTCTGCTCAGCGGAGTCGTGCTGTTCTTTGCCAGCTTTCTTTCCTGGATGGTTCTGCAGTTTCATAAACAGGACTGGATCAAGTTGGAGAAAGAGGACGACGTCATGGCCGCCTTGAGGACAGCGGGAGTCGCGCAGGGCAGTTACATGATTCCCGGCTGTAACGACCCGAAAGAAATGCAGAGCGACGAGTACAAAAAGAAATTCGACGAAGGTCCTGTGGGCGTGATCACGATTTATGGCAAGCTCAGCATGGGTCGTAATCTTGGCCTGACATTCGTGTACTTTCTCGTCGTCAGTTTCTGTCTGGCTTACCTCGCCCAACTGCACATTCCGGCTGGAGCTGACTTCCTGACGGTCTTCCGCTTTGTCGCCACTGCCGGACTGATGACATTCCTGGCAGCGATCGTGCAGCACGCCATCTGGTTTCACAATCGCATCGTCGGACACATCATCGAATCCGTTCTCTACGCCGCTATCGTTGCCGCCATCTTCGGAGCCATGTGGCCAACCGCGTAGGTCAGGTTTTGCCTGACGAATCCCGAACCGTGAAACGCCACCCGTGAGAGCAACCCAGAACGAAGTTACTGGTCAAGCTTCGTCAGGCGGAGCCTGACCTGCGGGCCGACGAGGTGGACGAGGCCCGAGAAGCTGGTGCAGGGTGCAGGCAATCTTTGCGTTGTAGAGTTTGCGGCGGCGCGTTGATTGACGGCGGACAGACTTTTCAAAATCGGCGTAAGCTGTCAGCACGAAGAACGACCATGTTTCGAGCCTGTTAAACACGCCGGCCATGCTACTGTAAAGCCGCTCGATTTCCGCCTCTTCTCCCAGACGCTCGCCGTACGGAGGATTCGTGATCACGCAGCCGTACTTCTTCTGGGAACTTAACTCGTGGAACGGTCGCTGCTGGAAATGCACCAGCTCGCCAACTCCAGCGCGGTTGGCGTGGTAGCGAGCCATGCCCAGAGCGACGGGATCGACGTCCGTCCCGATTAACAGTTCTGCGGGAGCGGGTTTCATCAGATCTTTGGCCTCCTGCCAGGCGTGCTCCCAGACGGAATCCTCGATCTGCGGCCAGTCCGTACAGGCGAACGATCGGTTCAGTCCAGGGGCTCGGTTGGTCGCGATCAGTGCCGCTTCAATAGGAATCGTGCCGCTGCCACAGAACGGGTCGACAAAGGGTCGCTCAGGATTCCACACGCTGAGCTGCACCATCGCGGCGGCCAGCGTCTCGCGGAGCGGCGCCGCAGCCGTCAACTTGCGATAGCCACGCTTGTTGAGTCCCGCTCCTGACGTGTCGATGGTGAGCTTGACGTTGTCTTTCAAAACGGAAACTTCAACCGGATACAACGGTCCGGTTTCTTCGAACCAGTCAACGTCGTACGCTGAACGAAGTCGCTCGACAATGGCCTTCTTCACAATACGCTGACAATCGGGAACGCTGTGAAGTTGTGACTTCGACGACCGACCCGTCACGGGGAACTCGGCATCGCGAGGAAGCCACTGTTCCCACGGCAGATCGCGAGTCCGATCAAACAGCTCACCAAAGTCCGTCGCAGTGAACTCGCCCAGTTGAAGCACAATACGATCCGCGCTTCTCAACCAGAGGTTCGTTCGAACGATCGCGTTAACGTCGCCCGAAAAGTGGACGCGCCCGTCTTCAGAAGTCAGGTCTTCAAACCCTAGATCTTTCAACTCGCGCGACACCACTGCTTCGAGGCCGAAACCAACACGAGCTGTCAGATGAAATGTGCGATTCAAAACAACGACCGATCGTGATACTCAGAGAACAACAAGCTGGTGACAGGCCAGAGAACTGGTACGAAGCGATGAGCCTACGTGCTCCGGTCAATATCGGCGCTGTCAACGGAATCGTCCAGCCGATGAAACCGGCGAAGCAACCACCGCATCGCAGGATAAGTCATCAGGCTGCACATAATTCCCACGAGCAGACAGCCGGCAAGCAGCGGCGCACCCAGTTCCGTAATCAGCGACAACGCCCGAGCAGACCAGTTGTCGTGACTGTCGAATCGAACGATCGCGACGAAGTCTTCGTACTTGATCGACGAGGGAATGAAAAACGTTCCGACTTTGTAGTTGAACCAGTAAATCGGAACGATCGTCAGGGGATTCGTCACGTAGACCGTCAGCACCGCCGCAATTTTGTTGAACCTGAAGAACGGCCTCGTCAGAAATGCGACGATCAGGACGATGATCATCTGAATGCCGACCGTCGGTGTCATCCCAACGAACATTCCAATCGCCGTCCCGAGCGCCACCGAGTGTGGCGTATCGTCCAGCATCAGAATCGAACGCAACAACGCTCGCGGCGTCCTTCGTGGTTTCGGAATGTCGTCGATGCTGGTCGACATGTCGGCCTGAAGTTGAAGGAGTGTTGCCGCCGCAGATTTACCAGTTCGCTGTCACCATTAAGTATCGTCGACATCGTCATCGTCGAAGATTGTGAATGCAGATTCTCACTGGAAAATTCCGAATGAGAAACTCTTTGTCCGCTTCGGCGACAACAGAAAACGCCTCGATCATTCGGAGATGAGCGAGGCGCTTCCTGATTCGTAAGACTGAACGGCCAGCCCAGCCTAAATGGCATCCAGTTCTTCGATGCTGACGTTGTGCTTTGCGAAAAACTGGATCTGCCATGCCTGATTAACTGAGCCACCCTGCGATTCCGCCAGGCGTGAATAAATTGGCGACATCGGAGCATTTTCGGTAATAAACTGCTGCCGGACCGGAGCCAGACTCGGATCGTCATCGCCGGAAGGGTTTCGAGCCTTTACATAAACGACGTAATAAATCTGCTTCGTGGCATTCGGAATGACCACAACCTGACCGACCGGAGTTTCCGAAACAGTTTTCATGAAGTTGTCGTCAACGTCGTCGATACCCGGAATAAACCCGAATTCGATGGAAGGCTGACCAAACGGATTCATCTGCATACCCTGTGACGATTGACGCAACCAGGTGAACGGAGGAGTCGAAATGACCGACAACGGTTGATCTCCGGCTTCGTCGCTCTTCGCTTCGCTGACAACTTCGGGCTTGCGGGCTCCAGCCGCGGAGTCAGCGGGAGCCGCTTCCTCAGCACCTTCTTCGTCGCCGCAGGATTCTTCTTTCTCTGACTCGGTTGTAGATTCGGTCTCCGTGCTCCCTGGCTCGGACTTCGGGGCGTCCTGTGCTGCCGGGTCCGCAGCTTTCGGCTTCTTAGGACCAAACACAGACTGATCAGCAATTCCTTCGGCCATCGTCACGATGCTTGACTCAGCGAACTTAGCGGCAAGTGATTCAGCCACCGCTTTCGCTCGTGCTTCAGCCAGAGGACGGGCGTTTTTGAGGCGAACTGCTTCTTCAACCTGCTCACGAACGCCCGGTTCGTCGAGAGTTGGTACGTGCTGTTCTTTCTCGACTGTTGCCCAGAAGGCGTATCGAGTGTCATCAAACTGGCCTTGAGCTTCTTCGGGAACGAACAGTGTGGTCGCTCCCGTGAACAGTCGAGCGGCGACCGTTTGTGGCTGACTTTGAGCCATGAAGTTCGACGGATCGAACGGCTCGCGAGCTGTTCCGATTTTGTACTCGCTATGCTCGATCAACTCCTGCTGTGACAGGAAGTCGTCAACACTGACAAACTTCAATCCATTCTCAGCCGCATAGATTTTTGCTTTTGCGGCGATGCCTGCTGCGAGGTCTTCGTCCGAGAGGTCGGGGTTTTCTTCACGCAGCGTAAACCGCCAGTCTTTGACGGCAGCAATGGCGACAGCGATCTGTTTTTCGATTCGCTCTTCAGTTTTTTCACGCAGCAGGAGGTCACGGATTTCGTCACGCACTTCTTCGAACGAACGGTACTTCACTTCCGTAGGGTCAGGCGTCGCTGCTTTTTCAGTGCCGGCGGCGGGCGTCTCAGTCGGCTCTTCTGGTGCGGCGGCGTCTGTTCCGGACTCGCTGGCAGGTTTGGATTCATCTGCCGACTTTGATTCTGTGGCGGGTGTTTCCACAGGTTTAGCGGCAGCTTTTTCGTCTTTTGGAGCGTCATTCTTCGGAGCATCGTCCTTCGACACGTCCGGTTCCTGATCGTCGCCGTCACCGCATTCCTCTTCAGATGGTTCGGCTTCGGACGGTTTGGCTTCGGACGGTTTGGCTTCTTCGCTCGCGGGCGAATCGGCAGGTGCTGCGTCGTCTGTTTTCGCCGCTGGATCGGCTTTGGTATCATCCGCCTTCGCGGCGTCATCGGTCGCTTCCGCATCACCGACTGGTTCAGAAGTTTTGACCGGAGCTGGCGGTTCGCCAAACTTCAGGCCGCCATCATCGAAACCTGAATCAAGGTCCGGGAGTGTTTCGATCTTATACTCGATGTCTTTTCGCTCTTCGTATCGAGCTTTCAATTCCTCTTCCGGAATCTCGCCGACCAGCTTTTCTGCCGCTTCGTAGTCAGATTCAAACCACGCAAGCTTCAGACGATCCGGCTGAATGAATCCCGGATTTTCACCCATTGGATAGAAGCCCTTGAAGGCTTCAAAGACTTCATTGATTTCGGCATCGCTGGGACGCGGCAGTCGAGCGGCGAACGGCTCAACTGGAATTCCGACGGCGTCGATCGAATGCCGCACGTTCAGCTTCTCAAAATCACCCCAGTACTGATCGGGCATGTGAACGATCTCGGGATTCAGAACGCGTGACGCAACGCGAGCACGTAATTCGGATCGCAAAAGGTCATACAGCTCTGCCTCACCCAGTCGTAATTGACCTCGAATCTTCGTCAATGTCTCGCGAGTCATGCTGTTGTCGGAAATCGTCTTGATGTAATTGGTCACGAATTCATCACTGATTTCGATGCCCAGCTCATCAGCTTCCCGCTCAAGCAGCATCCTTGCCACGACAGCGCGCCCCGACGTGTCTCCGAACTGGTACTGATTGAGGTAGTAGTTGGCCACCATCGGATGAACTTCTTCCTTCCGGGACCGAAAAACGCTCAGGACAAACTGATTGGCCATGTCGCGATTCTGCTTCATCTCATTCAGGTCACTGATGCTCAACCGACCGTGAGCTGTTGTAATCCCGCCCTGATTCGCCGACTGAGAGATGATCACGGCTCCGGCGGCGGCACCAAGGACGCCTCCGATGGCAATCGTCGAGTAGCTGATGCCGCGTTCGTTCTGAGAACCCCACAACCAGGCGAGCGCTGCACCGATGAGACCAAAAATGATCGGCATGATGGCTGAGCTGTCCATCTTCGATACCGAATCGAGGATGATGAACGCGAACATCGCAAGGCATGTCAAAACAACCGTCAGGATCTTCTGGTTGCGACGAAATACAGAAAACGGAGATGCCATGAGAGGGGTTTCCGACTGAAAACGGTGGATGGTTGATCTTGAAAAACAACGATCGACGGGGCCAATTATTATGTCAAACCGGCCAGTTCCGGATCGTTGCGTAAGCGGCAGGTGCCTCAAAGAAACGGCGGAGTCTTGACAGAACGTGAAAGAGTGGGATATCGGTTCCCGTCTCCAGGCCAATTCTCCGCAAACTCGAATCGCGGATTTTAGCCGGGGGCCGGATCGACACAAGGCCATCCCCAGACAGGGATTTGCGTCGACCGAAGACCTGCTGAATCGGGCAGAGAATGGTTCAACCGGTCAAAGTGATCCCGCCTGTTGTGCGTCTCACTCGGTCGCGAAATCCGCGACAATCGCCGTAGAGTTTTAGAATTCTCTCGAATTCGTCGAAGTTGTTTCCCGAAGTCTCACGTCTATCAGCATTGATGCGGGTTTACCCGGGACGCGAATCAGAAATTACAGTCACACCCGTGACTACTGACAGCTAAAAGTGGAAGGATCGCTTTCGTGGCGAAGTCCAAGTCGAAGTACAAAGCTCTGGTCATCGTCGAATCTCCGGCGAAGGCGAGAAAAATCAGCGGATACCTCGGCGATGGCTACAAAGTCCTCGCCAGCATGGGGCACGTCCGAGACCTGCCCAGCGGTGCTGCCGAGATTCCAAAAGCGGTGAAAAGCGAGCCGTGGTCAAGAATCGGTATCAACGTCGACAGCGAATTCGAACCGCTCTACATCATCCCTAAGGGGAAGAAGAAGGTCGTCGACGAGCTGAAGGCCGCCTTAAAACAGTCAGACGAACTCATTCTCGCGACCGACGAAGACCGCGAAGGTGAAAGCATCGGCTGGCATCTGGTCGAGCTGCTCAAGCCGACCGTCCCGACCAGCCGGATGGTCTTTGGCGAAATCACGAAGAAGGCGATTCTCGAAGCCCTCGACCAGAAGCGGGAACTCGACAGGAACCTCGTCGAAGCTCAGGAAACACGCCGCGTCCTCGATCGACTGTTCGGATATACACTTAGCCCGCTGTTATGGAAAAAGGTTGCTCCGAAACTTTCGGCCGGTCGCGTGCAGTCGGTGGCGGTGAAGGTTCTCGTCGAGCGGGAAAAAGAACGCGCTCGATTCGTCAGCGCTGAATACTGGGATCTGAAAGCGGGACTGGAAACAGGCTCGGGCGGCAATTTTGACGCGACGCTGCACACGGTTGACGGGAAACGAGTCGCCAGTGGTCGTGATTTCGACGAGAACACCGGCAAGCTCAAAGACGGTGCCGACGTCGTGCTGCTCAACGGCGAGCAGGCCATGGCCCTGCGCGACCGTATCGAGAAAACTGACTGGTCCGTTGCGTCCGTCGAATCCCGCGAACAGACGCGCCGACCGTACCCGCCATTTACGACCAGCACGCTTCAGCAGGAGTCGAACCGCAAGCTGAACATGACAGCTCGCGCAACGATGCAGACAGCTCAGCGGCTGTACGAAGAAGGCCACATTACTTATATGCGAACCGACAGTGTCACGCTGTCGAGTGAAGCGATTAACGCCGCACGAACCAGCGTCAACGCCCGGTACGGCGAAAACTTTCTCAGCCCGTCGCCACGCACATTCACGAATAAGTCAAAAGGTGCGCAGGAGGCTCACGAAGCCATCCGTCCTGCCGGCACCGAAATGCAAACCGCCGAAGAACTGGGGCTGGTTGGCCAGGAAGCTCGCCTCTATTCGCTCATCTGGAAGAGAACAATGGCCACTCAAATGGCCGACGCGAAACTACTCTTTCAGACGGTAACCATCGCCGCTGACGAAGCTGAGTTCCGAGCCACCGGTCGACACGTCGTCTTTCCCGGTTTCTTCCGAGCCTACGTTGAAGGCGTCGACGATCCGGAAGCCGCTCTCGATGACCAGGAAAGCGCGCTGCCGCCGCTGTCGGAAGCCGAGAAACTACAGCTTGAAAAACTGGAATCACTCAGCCACGAAACTAAACCACCGGCACGGTTCACTGAAGCCACGCTGGTTCGGCAGCTCGAAGCCGAGGGCATCGGTCGACCGAGTACCTACGCCAGTATCATCGGCACGATCCAGGACCGCGGCTACGTCGTGAAACAGGGCAGCCAGCTTGTTCCAACATTCACCGCGATGGCCGTCACTCAATTGCTGGAGAGCCACTTCACGCAGCTCGTCGACTATAAATTCACCGCGCAGATGGAACAGCAGCTCGACGAAGTCGCAGCCGGAGAAGCCGAGCGACTCCCTTATCTGCAACGTTTTTACCGCGGCGACGACGGACTCGATCAACAGGTCAAATCCAAAGAGGAAGGCATTGACCCGCGCATCGCCTGCACATTAAATCTTGAGCATGTGACGCCTGACATTCGAGTCGGCAAATTCGGCCCCTACGTGCAGGTCGAACAGGAAGATGGTGAGACAATCAGCGTGTCGCTGCCACCTGAGATTGCTCCGGCAGACGTGACGGACGAGCTGACCACAAAACTCATCGTCCGAAAGAAAGCAGGACCTCAGTCAGTCGGCATGCACCCGGAAGAAGGGCAGCCGATTTACGTTAAGACCGGTCCGTTCGGAACGTATCTGCAACTCGGGGAAGATCCGAGCGACGACGACGCCCCCAAACCAAAACGTTGCAGCGTCCCCAAGCACATCGAACCGGAAGACGTTACGCTCGACATGGCAATCAGCTACCTGGCACTGCCGAGACGACTGGGTCAGCACCCGGACACAGGCAATGTCGTCAATGCCGGACTGGGACGCTTCGGTCCTTACGTGACCACTCGAAAGGACGGCCGACAGGTCTTTAAATCACTGACCCCCGAGTACGACGTACTGACGGTCGATCTGGGGACGGCAATCCAGCTGTTGGCCGAAGTCAAACCGCGAGGCCCGGCACCTCCCATCCGGGAACTCGGCAAACACCCGGAAGACGAAGAAATCATTGGCGTGTACGAGGGTCGCTACGGACCGTACGTCAAACACGGCAAAATCTTCGCGTCGCTGCCGAAGGATCTCGAAATCGAAGCCGTCACCCTGGAACGAGCCCTCGATCTGATCGCCATCAAAGCGGCTCAAAAGGGCGTCACCACGAAAAAGAAGAAGGCGACCAAAAAGAAAGCCACGAAGAAGAAGGCTGCTAAAAAGAAAAAGTCAGCCAAGAAGAAAACTGTTAAAAAGAAGACTGATGACGAATAGCCCGATCGTTGGCGGATTCGCTCTCCGCTAACGACGGTATGAACCAAACGTGAATTCATGGCCATTGGAAAAGTCTATCTCGTCGGCGGCGGCCCCGGTGATCCCGGTTTGATTTCGCTCCGCGGCGTTGAATGCCTCAAGCTCGCTGATGAAGTCCTCTACGACGGCCTCGTCAACCCGCTGCTGCTGCGCCACGCCAACGCTCATTGCGAACGTACCTGCCGAATGGACGGTCCCAATGGACGAATCCTCAAGCAGGACGAGATCAATCAGCGACTGGTCGATTCCGCGCTGGCTGGAAAGACCGTCGTGCGGCTCAAAGGCGGAGACCCGTTCATCTTTGGGCGAGGTTCCGAAGAAGCAGCCTGCCTGCGTAAACACGGCATCGAGTACGAAATTGTGCCGGGCATTACTGCCGCAACGGCAGCAGGGGAATACGCGGGCTTTTCGCTGACACATCGCGAATCCGCATCAATGGTCACCTTCGTCACTGGCCATGAAGCTCCCGGAAAAGACGGCAGCGCTCTGAACTACGCTCAGCTGGCCGCTTCGCCGGGGACGCTCGTCTTTTATATGGGGCTCGACAATCTGCCGCGCATCTCGCAATCGCTGCTCGACAACGGCAAACGAGCAGACACACCAACCGCCGTCATCAGTCGTGCCACAACTCCCCACCAGCGAACGGTCGTCGCGCCGCTCAATGAAATTTCCGCAGCCGTCAGCCAGGCTCAACTTCACGCGCCATCGCTGATCATCGTCGGAGACTGTGTCGCGCAACGGGACGAACTCAAGTGGTTCGAAGACAAGCCACTGTTCGGACAGAAGATTGGCATCACTCGCCCCGCGGGACAGGCCGAACCTCAGATTCAACGAGCGTTCCAGCTCGGCGCCCAACCGGTTCTCATGCCTGCCATCAGAATCGCACAAATCGAAGACTGGTCAGAAGTCGACGCCGCTTTGCAACGTCTCGACGAATTCGACTGGCTGATTTTCACAAGCGTCAACGGCGTCGAAGCATTCCTCGATCGACTCTGGGAGCAGGGCGGCGACGCTCGGCAAATCTCCGGATTGAAAATCGCCGCGATCGGAAGCTCCACCGCAGAGTCCCTCGCGAAGTATCACCTGCGAGCTGATCTGGTCCCCGATGAATTCCGTGCAGAAGCTCTCGCGAAGGTAATGGCTCCTCACGTCGCCGGGCAGAACGTTCTGTGGGCTCGCGCCAGCCGCGGTCGGGAAGTTCTCCCTCAGGAGCTGACAAAAGCCGGAGCGACCGTTACAGAACTGGTCGTCTATCAGAACATCAATGCCGAGCGTTTCTCTGACGACGCTTTGATCGCGATGGAAAATCTGCAACTCAACTGGATCGGACTGAGCAGTCCATCCATCGCCAGACGTATCGCCGATCTGCTGCCCGAGTCTGCAAAAGATCAACTCGGCAAGACGCTCCGCATCGCGAGCATCAGCCCGGTCACCAGCGCCGCCGCCAGAGATGCCGGGCTGCCCATCCACGCCGAAGCAACGGCCTACACCTGGGACGGCATCTTCGCAGCCATCGAGGCAGCACTGCCGATCGAAAAGTCCGCAATCGCAAAGTGACTCACCAGGACCTCTCGAACTTCAAGGTTTCCGCCAGCAAAAAGAAAAACCCCGTCAGGTAATTAATACCTGACGGGGCTTTGCTTTGAGCTTACACGTTGCCTGTGTCAGGCAAATGTTAACTTTTAGCGGAAACGCACTACGCCTTTGGCGCGGGTGCAGCTTCAACAGCCGGAGCTGGTGCTGGTGCTTTTTCTTCAGCTGGAGCAGCCGGTGCCGGAGCTTTTTCTTCGTATGGCGGTGGTGCTGGTGCGTCTTCAACCTTGCCGCCGCCAGCCGATGGGCTCAGCTCAGCCGCTGGAGCAGCCGGAGCGTGACCAGCTCCGCCGCTGCAAGTTACTGGAGCTGGTGTGCAGCACTTGTTGCCACCAAATGACGGCAGCTGCAGCTTCGGCAATTTAAGCCCTGAGAAAAGCCCGCCACTGCTACAGCATTTCGGAGCTGAGTTGCAGCATGTTGGAGCTGGAGCACATTTTGGTGCCGGCGCTGCTTTGCAGCAGGTCGGGGCCGCATTGCAGCACGATTTGCTTGAACCTCCGAAGAACAGAAAACCGGCCTGAGCCTGGGTGCCGGACAGCGCGAACGCCGCCATTGCCGCACAAACGATTGCAGTTTTTCGCATCACATCTCTCCCTGGATTGTCAGAGTCAGCGAATCCGAACAGTAGATTCGCACACACAAAGTGTTTCGCAGCAACACTTAACGCAAACAATGCGTCTCGTGATTTCAGACTTGCCGAGCCGCCGCCAGTCAATGGCGCTGCATGGCTCCTGAAGATTCCGATTCTGACGGTCAAGCTGACTGCACAAACTAAGACGAATAAGGTATCTGCGTGAAATATGAAGTCAACTGTGCAGAGGGTTCTCGCCCGCTTGAGCTTGTGCCGGTCGACCACGAACATGCCCGACTCGCCGGACAGTCCACTCCTCCAGTACCGACTTGCCCGCAGGGCGAGATCGGCATTCGCAAACACTGCTGACAAGCCAGAGGGGTACTCGTACGGCACGTGGCAGAACTGTCGACTGACAACGTTTTCGAGTCAGAATCACAATTCGCAAAATCACATTTCAACAGAGTGGCCCGTCCGAACAGGGCTGGCTGCGGAGCGACCCGATGATTCACCTTCCGCTTTCTGCCATTAAAAAATCGACCAACGCTCATCGTGAAATGATGACGACGCATCGTGCGGATCCGGCATTCAACGACAGCCAGTCAGGCCACCTGGTCACATTGCTGCTCCTGTTGTTTCTGACTTTTTCCGGGCTGGCAACCGCCGCCGATGAACCGCTTCGAACAGCGGCTACCCGCCGGATCGATATCCGTCACATTCGACTGGAAATCGAACTCGACCTGCCGAAGAAACATTTGCGAGGCCGAGCGACGATCAACTTTTCACCGTTGCCGGCGTTCTATGAAGCGGCTCGCGAACCGGTCATCGAACTGGACGCTCACGCTCTGGACGTTTCTGTCGTCAGATTTTCCGGGGACAACACAAAAGCAACCGAGACCGATTTCGCCTTAACCGACGATAAGCTCCTGATCACGGCGCCGGAAAATGCAGTCAGGCAAGGCGGGCAGTACCAACTCGAAATTGACTATTCAGTCACCGAACCAATCAACGGTCTGCACTTCTTCGGGCCGACGAAGCAGGCTCCCAACATCCCGCTCATGGTCTGGAGTCAGGGCGAGCCTCAAGCCAATCACTACTGGTTTCCGTGCCTCGACAACTCGAACGAACGGCAATCCACCGAACTGGTCGTCAGCGTTCCGACCGGCATCGAGGTTCTGTCAAACGGAACTTTGCTTTCGCGGAAAAACCTGGCAACAGGACGAACCACGTTTCACTGGAAACAGGAAAAGGAACACGTTGCCTATCTGGTCACGCTGGTCGCCGGTCGGTTCAGCATCACGTCAGAAGAGTGGCGGGGGAAACCCGTCACGTATTACGTCCCGAAGGACCGACAGGCCGACATTCAGCGAACGTTCGGCCGCACAAAACCGATGCTCGATTTCTTCAGCGAGCGATTTGGCATCGAGTACCCTTGGGACAAATACGCTCAGGTTGTCGTCGAGCAGTTCACGTTCGGCGGCATGGAGAACACCAGCGCGACGACGCTTTACCACCGCGCTTTGCACGACGAACGCGCCATCATCGACAGCACTCCGGACTGGCTGATCGCTCACGAACTGGCTCATCAGTGGTGGGGAGATCTCGTGACGTGCAAAGACTGGTCGCACCTGTGGCTTAACGAAGGTTTCGCCACGTACAGCGAATCGCTGTGGGCTGAACACGCACTGGGTCGCGACGAACGGGACTGGCACATGCTCGAAGACAGCCGCGCTGCCAGGTCAGGTTCGACGCAGACTCGACCGATCGTCGACCGACATTACCCCAATCCAGGTTCCATGTTCGACAACCGCGTCTACCCGAAAGGAGCGTGGGTTCTGCACATGCTCCGTTCGCGACTGGGCGACGAAGACTTCTTCCGAGGTCTCCAGCGTTACGGCACGATCATGGCCTATCAAACTGCCGAAACTTCAGACCTTCGCAAAACCTTCGAACGATTGTACGGTCTGTCACTCGAACGCTTCTTCCACGACTGGACCGAACGACCAGGCAATCCGAAGTTGCTGGTCGAAACCGAATGGCAGCCTCAGTCGAAACGGCTCAAGGTCCATGTCCGGCAGACACAAAAGGAAGATGTCTTCGAAATCCCGATCCGCATCAACGTCCAGTTGAAGGGCAACGAGACATCCCAGCCAGCCATCAACCGGCTGATGAACGAACGAGAATTCACCGAATACGTCGCATTGTCGGACAACCCGGAATCGGTCGATGTTGACCCCGAGTTCGCACTGCTGGCGCTGATCGAGCAGAAGCAGTCATTGGCTCTTTGGGAAAGCCAACTCAAGAAACAAACGGTCGGCACCGTCCCGTCGCGAGTCCGGGCGACCGAGCACTTCGCCACCGTCCACACGGACAAAAGTCGCCAGTTGCTCGCCGACGCGTTGGGCAACGACAGCTTCTATGGCGTCCGCACCGAAGCCGCAAAGGCACTCGGTAAGGTTAAAGGCGACATCGCTCGCGACGCGCTGCTGGCTGGCCTTTTACAGGACGATGCCAGAGTCCGCCGAGCCTGCGCGACGGCGCTGGAAAACTTTGAGCATGATGCCAACGTTCAAAATGCTTTGCGTAAGAAATACGTCGACGGCGACATCAGTTACTTCGTCGAGTCGTCCGTTCTGGAGTCTCTGTCGAAGGTACTCGATGAGCCGCCAGTTGACTTGCTGATCGCCGCACTCGACAAGCCATCGCATCGCGAGACGATTCGTCTGACAGCTTTGCAGCAGCTTGCCAAATCTTCAGATCCCAAAGTACAGGACGTGCTTTTCGACTGGACGAAACCCGGTAAACCGCCGCTCTGTCGTCCCGAAGCGTGTCGACAACTGGCAGAATACGCAAACCACACGCTGCTTCCGAAACCCGCTACCGATCGAATCGTCAAACATCTGCTCGACCTACTCGACACATCCGGGCCTCGTATGCGAGGCTCGATCGCCTCGGCACTTGGAAGCCTCGGCAACCGCGCCGCGGCAGCAAAGTCGCGTCTTCAGGAATTGACCAAAGCCGACCCCAACGACTGGACTCGAGGCAGTATCAAGGCCGCGCTCGACCGAATTTCGGCCCCTGCATCAGACACCGCAGCGTTGACCCGACTGCAGAAAGAACTCGACGAATCCCGCAGCCACGCCCGCAGTCTTGAAGAACGCCTGAACCGGCTGGAAGCGGAGTAAGAAAGAACATCCGCGGCTCATGAAGGGTGGGCACCGCCCTACAATTCAACCGACTGTCCTGGTTCAAGGATGACTGGTTCCGTGGATGTTTCGGCGCGGACGCTCTTTGCCCAGGCGTCGACGTCCTGGTCGATCAACGGCCAGGTTCCGAAATGGTCAGGGATGACGCGCTTTGGTTCGATCAGCTTGACGGCTCGCAGCGCGTCTTCGGGACCCATCGTGAAGTTATCGCCGATCGGTAAAATCGCCACGTCGATGCCTTCTTCGCCGATCAGTTTCATATCGTAAAACAGACCTGTGTCGCAGGCGTGGTAGATCGTTCCGTCTTTCGTCTTCAGCAGAATGCCACACGGATTGCCGCCGTTTGAGCCGTCCGGCAAGGACGAACCGTGATGAGCGATCGTCAGTTTCACCGTTCCGAAATCATGCTTGTGAGATCCGCCGATATGCTGAGCATGTACGTTCCCGACTCCCTGCTTCGTCAGCCACTCGACGATTTCATGATTGGCCACAACCAGGCACCCGGTCCGTTTGGCGATTTCGACCGCATCACCAACGTGATCTCCATGACCGTGTGAAATGATCAGAGCGTCGGGCGACACATCCCTGGCCGTCGTAGTGGCTGCCGGGTTGCCTGTGAAAAACGGATCGATGATGACCGTCCTGCCGCCAGTTTCGATCGAAAATGTTCCGTGTCCCAGCCAGGTGATCGTGGTGCTCATCGTAAAACTCATAAATGCAGAATTGTGACAGACGGCAATGATTGAAGAGCGATAGTTTGCCGAAGTGGAGACATGCGTGCGAGCGTGGTCACGCTAATCGGGAACGATCGCCACGGCGCGGCACCAGGCGGCGCTGGCCGCTTTGATCTTGACCGGCAGACATGACACCATGAAACCGTGCGGCTGAGGAATCTGGTCCAGGTTTGCCAGCTTCTCAATCTGGCAGTACTCACTGGTGATCCCCGCGAAGTGCGCCGGCCAGATGTGACGCCCGTCGCCGGACTTTCTGAAGTCTCCGACCATGTCAGCAAACGGTCGGTCGAGAGTGTAAGCATCAATGCCGATCACCTTAATGCCCTGATCGACCAGCCACAAAACTCCGTCACGACCAAGCCCTGGCTGACGAAAGTATTCCTTCGAATGAATCCTTTTGTCCGCTCCGGTTTGAAGCAGAACAATGTCGCCAGGCTTCAGCGAGTATTCGATCTGTACGAGGATTTCTCGAAGATGGTCGACCGTGATTTCCGATCCTGGCTCAACGTGGCGAACGTCCATGACCACACCGGGTGCGAAACACCATTCCAGCGGCACTTCGTCGATTCTCTTTGCAGGCTGGCCGCCGGATTCCCTTCCGTAATGGTATGGAGCATCCACATGAGTGCCCGTGTGAGTAATCATGCGGACTTCTTCGATCGCCCAGCCTTCGCCATTCGACCAGACAAGATCGTCGGGCGTCACGCCAAAGAACTGCTCCATCTGAGCGCGCCCTTCGGCCTGATGATCAACGTAGTGGATCGTGCCAGGCAACGGTTCGCTGACGGCGTTATTTTCAAGTGGCACACTGAGATCAATCAGTCGACTGTTCGGAAACATCATTCGCTCTTACAGGATATAGTCAGAAGGAAATGCCGAAGTCACAGCTTCGTTGTCGCATAAAAATCAAGCATGCTCATGTAGATCAGAATGCTGCTCGCGACGCTGGCCGCGATGACCACGCTGCCGATCAGTCGAGCACGTTTCAGCTGCCACCACATGAACAGGCCGGTCAGCGCCCACGTCACCATTGCAATTGCCATCGCATCCAGAATGACGGACCAGATCATTCGACCATTCCAGTGAGGCGGTTGACCGTGCGACGTGTGCAGCCGCAGAAAGAAATGCCTCGGCGTCATGCCATGGTTGCCGTCGAATTTCGTCACGTCGACATGACCGTCGCGCAGGACATAGGTCACTCGCGCAGGCTCGCCGTTGACCGATGCCAGAAAGTTGAGTTTGCACCAGCCGCGAGGTTTCGCTGGCCGACTCGAATCAATCCCCGCCGCCGACATAATCTGCGGCACCGCCTGACGAGCCAGTTCGTACGGATTGTCCGACAGCGACACGTTGCGGATATCCTCCAGCAGCGGCTGCAATTGCTCTTTCTCCGACAGTTCAACCACGCGTGCAGAGCGATCAATCGGGTCGATCTGCACAACATGCAGCCTGTCCGACGCGGACACTTCGAGAATAATGTCGTTGTTGAATTCTGCGCCGTGGTTGTCGGACAGTTTGATCGCGACACCCGGCGATGCATCCTGAAGAGCTTCCACCACCTGCTGAGCCAGCTGCTCGGGCGATTGCAGATTCGCAAGACTTGTGTCGCGAAGTTCGTCCGGGGAAATGTCCTGAATCACCGCCTCGGGAAGTAATCCCTGATGATTGAACATGGCTCCGGTGATGCCGTACAGCAGAACCCATGGCAACAGAAACAAACCCGTGTAAAGGTGAACCCGCCTTATGAGAATGCTCGCTTTGGATGACCATTTTCGTGAAGGTGCCTTTGTTTCGTCGTTGGCTGGAGTTTCGCTGGGCATCAATCGGCTCATAAATCGGAGGAGAAAGCAGGCAGTCGGTGGATTCCTGGAACGGTTTTACGGAGTCGGTCGGAAGCAATGCGTTCTGAGTTTTGACAAGTCATCAAGCATCCGCGATCGTTTCAAACCTGTTCCGCCAACGACCCCATCGGCCCTGGGACTTGTTATCTCACCAAGGATAAACCAATGACCCGCAACTCTCGACTTGCCCTGCTCACAATGGCGTTGCTGCTTCCCGGAGTGACTTCTGTCGACGGCGGCGACTGGCCTCGCTTCCGAGGCCCCAACGGAGACGGTATCAGCACCGAAGGGCCAATTCCGGCAAAGTGGGATCTGGCGACCAACCTGAAATGGAAAGCTGATCTGCCGGGCAAAGGCTCGTCGTCGCCGATCGTGCTGGGCGATCGAATTTTCGTCACCTGCTACTCGGGTTACGGCGAGGCCACCGGCGGCGATGCTGCACAGCTCGCTCGACACCTGGTCTGTGTCGAAAAGTCGTCCGGAAAGATTCTCTGGACGAAAACAGTAAACAATTCAGCCGAAGAGGATCGATACCAGGGCTTCATCACCGAACACGGTTACGCCAGCGGAACTCCGGCCACCGATGGAGAACGAGTCTTTGCCTTCTTCGGAAAGTCGGGCGTATTCGCTTACGATCTCGAAGGCAACGAGCTTTGGAATGTCGGCGTCGGAACGAGTTCCAGCAACCGTCGGTGGGGATCGGCGGCCAGCCTGATCGTGCATGGCGACTCAGTCATCGTCAACGCGTCGGAAGAAAGCCGCTCGATCAGAGCACTCGATCGTCAGACGGGTAAAGAAAACTGGAAGACCGAAGCCGACCTGCTTGAACTGGCCTACGGGACGCCAAACGTCGTAAAGAGCGATGACCGGGAATTGCTCGTCCTGGCTGTCCCTCAGGAAGTCTGGGCCTTGAATCCAGCCAATGGAAAACTCGCCTGGTTCTGCGAAACAAAACTGCCCGGCAACGTGTCGCCGAGCATCAACACAGCCAACGGCATGATCTACGTCACCGGTGGTTATCCCGCGACGGGAAGCGTGGCGTTCAAAGCTGAGGGCAAAGGCGACATCACCTCGAATATTACCTGGACAAGTCGAGACGCTTCGTACGTCGCGTCGCCCGTTCTGCACGAAGGACACCTTTACTGGATCGACGACAAAGGCGTTGCCTTCTGCACGAATGCCGAAACCGGGAAAACGGTCTACCGCGAAAGACTTGTCGGAGGCGGCGGGCGACCGGTTTACGCATCTCCAGTTCTGTGTGACGGCAAGCTGTTTGTTCCCAGTCGCTGGGAAGGCGTTTACGTCATCGCTGCCAAACCGGAATTCGAACTGCTCGCCGAAAACCGCTTCCCCGACGACAAAAGCGACTTCAACGGAACACCCGCCATCAGCGGCAGGCAGATGTTTCTGCGGTCGGACAAGGCTCTGTACTGCATCGAGTAAGCAATCGGTCACAGGCGTGACCCGCGTGCCGATATTCAAGAGTCACGAATTTCACAGATAAAGCACAGATCGCTTCATGACGCATCCTGAGCATCCGTGTGAATCTGTTTCATCCGTGGTTTTAAGAATCCGAATAAGATGACATTACCTGGTTGCCCGCCTTCGCGAGCATGACGGAGAAAAGGTCTAACTCGCCTCGCGCGTAAGCGCGTTGTCGACCAGTTCGCAGATCAGATGAAGAATCACCAGATGCATCTCCTGAATCCGCGGTGTGCTCGAGTCAGGGATCGTGATAACCAGATCGCAAGCATCGAGGTCAGCATTTGACTTCTGACCAGCCAAAGCGATCGTGACAAGTCCTCGGTCTCGTGCAGCGGCGAGAGCTGCGATCACGTTCGGCGATTTCCCGCTGGTCGAAATGACGATCAGTACGTCGCCCGCCTTGCCAATTGCCTTGACCTGTCGAGCGAACACTTCGTCATAGCCGTAGTCGTTTCCGATGGCTGTTAGGACGGATGTGTCGACTGTCAGAGCAATCCCGGCCAGCGGCTCGCGTTCGGTAAGAAATCGCCCGACAAGTTCGCCGATGAAATGCTGAGCCTCTGCGGCACTCCCACCATTTCCGCATGCCAGAATCTTCTTCCCAGACTTGATCGCGAGGTGAACAATCTCCGCGGCACTCGCGATGGCCCCGGCAGTTTCCCCGCGCATTCGTTCTGCGAGTGTCTGAACCCCGCAAAGGGCCTGATCGATCAGACACTCCTTGTCCTGAGCTTGCTCGCCTTCGGATGACATTCTTGAATTCTCCGAAAGAGCGATGGTCAATAAACAGAAACGTCGCTCAACCGAGAATCCGTTCAATCTGTGTGCCACTGAGAATTATTGGTCAACCAATTTCCAAACAGGCTGCTAAGCACAATAAGCTACTTCGCAGGAGCTTCGGCGGGCAACTTCAGATTGCTCAACTTGCCGTCAAGCGTGACTTCGAAGACGGCGTTCGCTCGCGGATCGGTCACCAGAAGAACGTCGCCGCTGATTGAGATGCCCACCGGATTCACAAACGGTTCTCCGCTGACAAGCTTTGTCGGTTTGTTGTCCGCTCCGACTTTCCAGACGCACTTTCCGTAACCATCGGTCACAAACTTTGTGCCGTCTTTGCTGATCGCAATGTTGTGAGGGAAATCGAACGGTCGGTCGGGGACGATCACCGAAACGTCACCCTTCATCGTGACTTTGAGAAGCTGATCCTTCGTCGTTGAGACGACAATCAAATTTCCGTCAGCGTCAAACGCGAGGCCGCGAGGTGCGGACACGACAGCCAGTTCGACCGGCTCGCCACCTTCGTGAGGGATTTTGAAGATGCGGTGCAGTTCCAGGTCGGCGACGAAGATCGTGCCTTCCTTGTCCACGGCCAGGGCCATCGGCATGCCGATGCCGACTCCGTCTCCGGCCAGTTTCTCATGCTTGCCGTCATCGCTGAACCGATAGACCTGCCGAGTCGACGTGTCTCCAACCAGGACCTTGCCATCCTTATCAAAAGCGATGCACCTGGCAGCGTTGAGCGGTGTGCGGAACTTCTTCGACGCTTTGAAGAAATGATCAAGCTTGCCGTCGCTGCCCTGCCAGACTCCAGGCAGACGCAAATCGACAACTGAAACCTTTCCATCGTCCGAGCGGATTGCTCCGAGCGGGTAGTGCATTCCTTCAGCCATTGCGGGAATCGCTCGCCAGCAAACGGCGGCAACAACAATCATCATTGAATAACGAAAAGCGAACATACCAACCTCAGAATAAACGCATCACCAAAAACACGACAAACTGCCCAATGGAAAAGTGTGCCACTGGCTCTGCCAGTGCCGTTTACAATCGGCGTTTGCAGGAAATTCCGCACTGGCAGAGCCAGTGGCACACTTTGAATTAGTGAGGCAATCGTTTTTCAACAGGCTGCTGGAGTTAGCAGGCCGCTGAAAAACGCAATAAGCCTGGTATCAAGCGAAGCGCCGCTCCGGCAACGCCGAGTTCTTCGCGAAATCGTTGATGCCGGAATATCGTCGCTGCGCTCCTCGGGCCGGCCTACTTATTTTCAACCGACTGATAACGCCCCCGCGAAATGCCACTACCTCCTCGAACATGCAGTCTGACTGACGGTCACTTGGATCGGCAAGCCATTTGGCGCTGTACAACCAACATTTCACATCGTCATTCCCGCGAAAACCGGAAAGGTGCGAAAAGTGATCATGACAACTGAGTGCCTGACCTGTCGTTTACGCAGGAGTTGTACGGCCCGGCACCACTCGGAAACGGTTGAATCTACGTGCGACGCTGATGTTCTACGAGGAGACCAAGCGCATCGAGCGACGGCGCGAAATCGCACATTGGCCCACTGTCCACGATAATCCGCATGAGGGTTTTGTAGGCCCGCGAGAGCGCTGGCGGATCCGCGGCGACGTCCTTCATGGCCTGAATTCTCGTGCGGAGGTTGGCCCACCACGGCGAACCATCGTTAAGCGGATGGTCTGGGTTCGCGTCAAGCCACGCATCCAGTTCGGAAGTCACACGGTCGATCAATTCAACGGTTTCCATCTGATTGAGCAGGGCCGTACAACGTGTGCATAAACGACAGGTACTCGCGTTCGCGAGCACGACAACTCAAATCAGGTCGAACAAAAAACATCCCGAAAGCGAGATTCGCTGCCGGGATGTTTTTGTGTTTTTAGAAGTTGCCTTGGATATCGGGTCAAACGCCCTCGTCGCTGAAGACGACCGCTTTGAGATATTCGCGGTTCAGGCGGGCGATGTTGTCGACGGAGATTCCAGCCGGGCAGGCGGCTTCGCATTCGCTGGTGTTGGTGCAGGAGCCGAAGCCTTCTTCGTCCATCTGAGCGACCATCTTCAGCACTCGACGAGCGCGTTCCGGCTTGCCTTGAGGCAGCATGGCCATCTGCGAAACTTTGGCACTGGTGAACAGCATGGCTGATGCGTTCTTGCAGGCGGCGACGCAGGCTCCGCAACCGATGCACGCTGCAGCGTCCATGGCCTTTTCCTGATCCGGTTTCGGAACCGGCAGGCAGTTGGCATCCGGCGCGTTGCCCGTGTTGACGGAAACGAAACCGCCAGCCGCCATGACTCGGTCAAACGAGGTTCGGTCGACGACCAGGTCGCGGATAATGGGGAACGCTTTCGCCCGCCACGGTTCAATCGTGATTGTGTCCCCGTCGCGGAAACGCCGCATGTGGAGCTGGCAGGTCGTGGTTTCGTTGTCTGGACCGTGTGCCTGCCCGTTAATCATCAGGCTGCACATGCCACAGATGCCTTCACGACAGTCGTGGTCGAAGGCGACTGGTTCTTCGCCGAGCTTATTCAGTTGCTCGTTGAGAACGTCCAGCATTTCGAGAAACGACATATGCTCAGAGACGTTATTCAGGTGGTAAAACCGGAATTCGCCCTTTTCATTCTGATTCGCCTGCCGCCAGACTCTCAGCGTCAGATTCATTCCCTGACCGCTCATTATTTGTAGCTCCTGGTGCTGAGGGCCACTTCGTTGAATTCCATGGGTTCTTTATGGAGAACCGGCTGCTCACCGACTCCCTGGAACTCCCACGCCGCGGCGTAGCAGAACTTATCGTCGTCACGTCTGGCTTCGTTATCTTCCGTCTGATGCTCTTCCCGGAAGTGTCCGCCGCAGGACTCTTCGCGGTGCAGAGCATCGATTGCAAACAGCTCGCCGAATTCCAGAAAGTCCGCAAGACGTCCGGCCAGTTCGAGATTCTGATTGAACGATTCGCCGGTGCCGAGCACTTTGACTTCGTTCCAGAAAACGTCGCGGAGTTCTCGAATTTCTTTCGCCGCCTGCTGAAGCCCGGCGGCGTTTCGAGCCATGCCGCACTTGTCCCACATGATCTGGCCGAGCTGTCGATGAATGCTGTCCGGCGATCTGGTTCCGTTGACGGCAAGAATCGACTTCACGCGGGACGACGCACTTTCCAGAGCTTCCTGAACAGCCGGGTGATCATCACCCAGCTTCTTCAGTTTCGTTCCGTGCTTGCCGATGTGATCGCCGACCGTGTACGGCAGGACGAAGTAACCATCGGCCAATCCCTGCATAAGAGCGCTGGCTCCCAGTCGGTTAGCACCGTGGTCAGAGAAGTTGGCTTCTCCCAGCACGAACAACCCCGGCACGGAACTCTGCAGATTGTAGTCAACCCACAGGCCGCCCATCGTGTAATGGACCGCCGGGTAGATTCGCATCGGAACCTGGTAAGGGTTCTCGGCGGTAATCTTGTGATACATGTGGAACAGGTTGCCGTATTTCGAGCGAATGACATCCTCGCCGTCACGCTCGATCGCATGCTTGAAGTCCAGGTAAACTGCCTGCCGCGATTCGCCGACACCAAAGCCAGCGTCGCAGCGTTCTTTGGCAGCTCGCGAAGCAACGTCACGCGGCACCATGTTTCCGAAAGCCGGGTAGCGGCGTTCGAGATAGTAGTCTCGGTCGGCTTCGGGGATTTCGTTGGGAGCGCGTTTGTCGTCGGCACTTTTCGGAACCCAGACGCGACCGTCGTTTCGCAGGCTTTCGCTCATCAGCGTCAGCTTTGACTGATAATCGCCGCTGACGGGAATGCAGGTCGGGTGAATTTGTGTGAAGCAGGGATTGGCGAAGTACGCGCCTCGACGATGGCATCGCCAGGCAGCAGTCACATTGCAGCCTTTAGCGTTGGTCGAGAGGTAAAACACGTTGCCATACCCACCGGTCGCCAGCACGACGGCGTGGGCAGTGTGAGTTTCGAACTCGCCCGTCTTCAGGTTACGACAGACGATCCCGCGAGCAACGCCGTCGTCCACGATGAGGTCCAGCATTTCGCGGCGGGGCATCATCGTCACGCCACCTTCGCCCACCTGACGCATCAGCGACGAGTACGCACCCAGCAGAAGCTGCTGGCCGGTCTGGCCGCGAGCGTAGAACGTTCGTGAAACCTGCGCGCCGCCGAACGTCCGGTTAGAGAGAAGACCGCCGTACTCGCGAGCAAACGGAACTCCCTGAGCGACACATTGGTCGATGATACTGCCACTGACGGAAGCCAGCCGGTAGACGTTGGCTTCGCGGGCGCGGTAGTCGCCACCTTTGACCGTGTCGTAAAACAGCCGCCAGACGCTGTCGCCGTCGTTCGGATAATTCTTGGCGGCGTTGATCCCGCCCTGAGCCGCGATGCTGTGCGCACGGCGCGGCGAATCCTGAAAGCAGAACGATTTGACCTTATAGCCCATCTCGGACAGCGACGCAGCGGCGGAAGCACCGGCGAGCCCCGTGCCGACGACGATAATCTCGTACTTGCGTTTATTGTTCGGGCTGACCAGCTTCAGCTCGTTCTTGCGGTTGTCCCACTTTTCGGCAATCGGCCCGTCGGGGACACGACCATCGAGGGGAGCATCAGCAACCTTGAACATTCCGGAAACTCCTTCGCCGATAACCGACAGGAGGGTGATTCGTTAAGCAACAACCGACTCTGGATTACATATTCGCCCAGAAGACCAGGCTCATATTTCCCAGGGCAAGTGCCCCGGCGAAAGCCAGTCCACCCCACTTGATCATCGAGTTGTATTTGGGATGGTTGAGGCCAAGACTCTGAAAGGCGCTGGAAATTCCGTGCGAAAGATGAGCGAACAGAAACGCGAAACCGACCAGATAGCCGATGATCGAAATCGGATCGTTCAGCAATTTTACGGCCTTATCGAATGGTTCAAGCCCCGAGTAATCCAGATGGCCACGCCATTCGAACGTAAAATCGATCAGGTGCAGAATCATATAGGCCAACAGCCCCAGGCCGGTCGCCAGCATCCATGATTCCGGTCGAACCTTGATAATCAGATTCTCGCGTTTTGTCCTGATCTCAGCGTACCCGCGTCCGCGAGCGATTCTGTTTTCGGCAGACAGTTTGAATGCCAGATACAGATGTGTGAAGAAAATCAGTGCAAGGCCGGTCGAGGCCACATGCAGCAGATTCTCATTGCTGTGCAGTTTGTGAGCGTAAGCGTTGTAAGCTTCCGCACCGGCGAACAGCAGCAGGTTTCCAGCCAGATGTACGACAAGAAACCCGCACAATGCGAGGCCAGTCATCGCCATCAAAAACTTCTTCCCGACGGAAGAAGACAGGGCGCAGCGCAACCAGTTCAAGGTCGGCTCCTTCACGTTTCACACATCAACAGGTGCCTGTCACACGCCGGGAGAGCTGCCCGGTGAGAAATCAAAGCGGGATTATAGGGCGGCCCGCTGGTTCTTCAATGTCGCCGGATCTGCGAAAACAAAGCGAGTCCGCTCAGCCGTTTTCGGAACTTCAACCGGGTAGCCCAGCCAGCAGGGCTGAGTCGTGCAGCGACAGGATGATTCATCGTCCGCGTTCAACATTCAGTCAGTCGTCGAATGACTGCAGCGCTATCGAGGACACGACATCCTGTGCCTGCGGTACCCAACCATTCTGGTCGGGCCACCCGGTCGTTGTCACGATGCCGAATTGCCGCCTTCCAGATCGTCGATCAACTTCTCGACATGAGCATCCCAGTCTGCAGGCTGCTCCCGATCAAAGGCTTTCTGCGGTTGGATGATCTCCGGAGTCGACTCAGCAATCTCCACGTCGCCAAAGATGTCCATCCAGTACTCGGTTTCCGAGTTCGAAAGTGCCGCGTTGTCAGGCTGTGTGCTTGAGTCGGTCGCCGGAACAATGTCCTGCGCGCTGCCCGACACAATGCTCACCCGCCCCCGCAACATCCGAGCGAAATCTTCGCTCTCGACGGCAATGCCCTTTCGACGTTTGATCGCCTTCTGCAGCCGACGGTCGCCCGAAACCACTTCCAACTGTTTCGGAGCTGAATGCTCAAGAATCAGTTCTTCAATGAGAGTGTCAGCGTCACTGCCGGCCTGATTGAAGAGAATCGTCATCTCTTCGAACTTCTGCTGACGCACTCCTTCAAACGGAATCGTCCGAGCGTCAAACACGACCATCGTTCGGCGGCGTTCTTCAAAGTCGAGTCGGTTCACGAGAAACCGCAGCAGCCGATGGCGGCTCCGTTCGAGGCCACCCTGGCCATATCGCTCGCGCGCATACCCGACGGAATGCATCAGGTTATAACCATCGATAATGCGAAATCGCTGAGCCATGAATCCAGTATGACGTCTGGCCGTTGGCATCTGCAAAGCTGTCAGACGACGATGCGTCAGACCTCTGCCAGTTACCCTGCCTTCATTCGGAACAACGTTGATGTGGCAATTCTCAGATCGCATCGACCAGTTTATTGACTGGCTGAAATGGCCGGCTGCCATCGCGGCGATCGTGTTGCTCGTTCCGTCGTTGCTGGCATCCTTCGAACTACTCGTCATGTGCGTACGCAATCCCGAAACCATCCTGCCGTTCATCGGCGGAGCGGGGCTGTACCTGCTGGTCTGGGTGTGGACGATCCGCCGCTGGCACGCGACGCTGCTGTCCACGTTCGAGCACGAATTCACTCACGCCTTGTTCGCGATTCTGACACTGCACCGGGTCACCGACTTCAAGGCCACCTGGAAAAACGGCGGTCACATCCGCATTATCGGGCAGGGCAACTGGCTGATCACTGTTGCCCCTTATTTCTTCCCAACGGTCTGCTTTGTCCTGATTCCGGTCTTTCAATTGCTGACGTTCATCCCGAGCAACGTCGCTGACGCGTTTGTCGGCGCCGCCTTCATTTACCACATCACGTCAACAATGAGAGAAACTCACAGCGGACAGACAGACCTCAAACTTGTCGGTTACCTCTTCAGCACGATGTTCCTGCCAACAGCCGTGCTGATCAGTCACGGAGCTGTCCTGGCCTTCGCGTGGCGAGGACTGAAAGGCATTCACATTTTCGGCTCGACCATCGGCCTGCATCTGCAAAGCATGGCGACCTTCATCGGGCTGTCCTGATCCACTCATGGAGATTTGCCACCGAGTTCACAGAATCCTCAGAGGATCTCTCGGTACTCCTCTCCGTGCCCTCGGTGTTCTCTGTGGCTTAACTCTGAATATCAATCCGTCGCTTTAACCCCAGAACTTCCACCAGGTTTTTGACGCGACCACAGCCGGTCGATTCAGATCGACCAGCTCCGTCACCTGATGCTTCTGGAAGTGATCAAGCAGTGCGTCGAAGCCGCGTTGCAACTTGAGATCAACTTCTGACTGGTGCATCGGCCAGACGGCGTAGAAGTTGATCTTCCGCCCGTCCGGAAGTTCCAGTACGGCGACTTCTGAGGGCAAGACCAGACACGGACTCAGCATCAACGCGCAGACAAACTGATTGTTGTCGGCATACGGAACCGGATCTTCGCCGCCGTTGGGGACTGTGTGTCCTGGTCCAAGCCACGTTTCGAACTCATGCGGCAACCGAGCCAGCACTTTCAGCAGCCTGACCGGCCAGTAATTGTTCTCGTCGTTGAAGTCTTCCTGCCTGACCGGCCACTCCGGCGGCAGGCAGATCATCAGCTCGGCAAAGGCAAAATCCTCGGCACCTTCCGGAACGGTCATCGGCTTGTCGCTCATCCCGCTCGTGACAAGTGTCCAGAACGGTCGCTCTTTGCTGGGCGGAACCTGATGAACGTCGATGTGGACGAGATCCGAAATCAATTCATGCCAGACCTGATCAATCTCGCCGATATGCTCCTCGATATGAGCCGTAATCGCGTCGATCGTTTCTTCGTCACCGCTGGCGAGTTTGAAATCGCGCTCACGATCCTCGTGACGGTAAATCGGTGCCCCACTCGGAGACTCTTCCACAGGCGGAGCCGGCACCGGCACACGAATCATTTCTCCGCAGTCCCGACACTTCGCCGCCTGCCCCACTTTCGATTCATCAACCTTGTACCGCCGTCCGCACTTTTCGCATTCAAATGAAATCTGCATGGCACATCGACCTTGTACTCTGCCGCGAACGACTCCGCTTTCCGCCCGTCGGAGCATATCGCAGGGTGGGTATCGCCCACCAATCCGAGTCAACTTCTGGTGGGCGGTGCCCACCCTGCGCACTACTGGAAGAGGTCGACGGGTTCCACTTCAGAAGACTCGTCATCCGGGCTTTCGGCAGCCAGAACCTGCAATTCGGCGACGACTCGAAAGCCGACGTCGACTGCGCGGAATGACTTGTCTGCTGTGAATTGCGTTCCCAGATAGAACCGGACTCCGTCTGCGCTTTTCTCGTGATGGACGAGCACCATGCGGTCAGGCTTGCTGCCGAACTGGGCGTCCAGAGTCCATTCGGCGAACGTGTCGCCTGTTCGAGCGATGTTCAGCGGGTGCTGACTCGTCGCGTCGAACCAGCCGTGACAATCGTTGAGCATTGGATTGTCTGAGTTTGTTGAGGGCAGCGATCTGCGGGCGGCGCCGAGTTGCATCGCGGCGGTCCATTCCTCGTTCTTCGGCAGCCGATACTGTCTCTCTTCCTTTTTCGACAGCCATTTGCAGAACTCGGTAGCGTCCCGCCAACTGATCACTGATGCGGACATTCCGTCATCGTCATCCAGTGTCGATTTTTCATTCTGCCAGCTTAGACCGGCAGCCCAGTTGAATAGTCGATTCTCCCGCCGCCAGCCGCCCTTTGTGTCGGGGACAGACTCAGGCTTCACGGTCGGCTCGCCTTCTAACCTGGGTGCGGCGCCCGGCGATTCATTGCTCGAATCAGATGCCACTTCGGGGAACAATGGCGTGCCTCGTTCGGCGTCGGTGGCGTAGCCTGTCTCATCAATGAACTCTTGAAACTGCGCGAACGACACCGGCTGGCGAGACATCACGAACGGATAAGAAACGACTTTGTGCTTACTGCTGATTCGCTCCTTGAGCTTCGGCGGGAACAGATATTCGAAGGAGGGATCTTTCAGGACCAAATCACGAATCGAATCCGGTTCGGGAAGCTCGCGCCGCAACTCGGCAAGTTGAGGCTGATCGACCAGGTGGTAGGCTGTTGGCGGAACCAGCACCAGTTCCATGCCAATTGAATTCGTACCGCTGCCGTCGATTTTCAATCGCTTTGACCATGCCTGGACAGACTCTGTGATCAGCTCGGCGGATGTTTCCAGCATAACCGGTTCGAAGGCCAGCTTCTCACGCAGAGTCCCGGCCTCGCGCGATCGCACCAGCGAGAACAGTATGTAACCTCGTGCTTCGTCCACTCGAAAATCCCACGGTCGCAAACCCGGTCCCTGAGTGACGCAGATTTGAAGTCGATCAGGTTCGCTCGGCATTGGAGATGCGCTGCCACCAAACATCGACATCGGTTCGCCGCCCTCGTCGCCGTACCCGCCGAATTCCATCGGTCCGTCCGAAAGATTTGGCGATGCAGGCGTCATTCCGAATCCGCCTTGTGGCTGAACATGGCTCTTGCGCCCGGCTCGAAATTCCACGATGCCCATCAACTGTTGCCCGTCTGCCAGCGTCAGGTCGATCAGCGCCGGCGTGACGGATTCGTCGATCTTCACCCGAAACTGCTCACGGTCGATCTGGGCAGACTCGTGGATGGCGAAGGTCGCCAGGTCGTTTTCAAGTTCGAACTCGTAGCGAGCTGCTTCGTCGCCGGAATCACCAACCAGGCTCTCACCGAACAGCCCCTTCTGATTCGGGTCCGACTCCCACCGCCCGGTGATCAGCTGAGCGAGCTTCGGTTTCGGCACTTTGATTTCTGCCAACTGGCCGCTGACCAGTGTGACTTCTCCGGAAGCCACATGCTCGCCCTTCAGCATGGCTCGCCACTTGTACGTGCCGGGAACCTCGGAAAGCTGGACCATGATGCCATGATGAGCCGGCGTGAACGTCGACTCGGCACCGTTCGGATAATCGATCACGACTTCCAGGCCATCGACAGCAACGTCGAAATTCAGCCGCACCATGCACAACGGGGCGATCGGAACTTCGGTGGGAATCGGTTGAATGCTATTTTCCAGAAACGACGTCAGATCCTGGCGATCGTGATAGTACGACTTCAGGCGATACACGTCCGAGTACCAGACGTCGTAAGCGATAGTGCAGAACGCCGTGGCGAATAACAGCGTCGTCAGCACGCGAAGCCAGCGTCCACGTTCAAACAATCGCGAGCCATCTTCGCGACGACGACGAAACCATACGATCGCGATCACCCACCAGAGGCAGAACACTCCTGCCAGAGTGATCAGAATGTCTCGGTCTCGATCGGCCAGACTCTCGACGTGCATCTGGAAAGCCCACTCTTCCTGCATGTAGAAAAGCAGAGTCCAGACGGCGACCGGCAGACACCACAGAACCAACCAGCCAAGCCGACCGCTCCAACTGACCGGAGTAATCTCGCACAGCCGCCTCACCAGTCGGCGTGCACGTCCCTCGAAAGAATTGTCGACCAGTCCGGATGGTTCGCCGCTACCGTCTACCAATTCGGGCTCCATCATCAGCTTGTTTACGAAGTACGCCAGCATCCCCACGAAGCACAGCCCGATCAGCGAAAGCGTCGCGATGACAGAGGCTTCCTGACCCAGCGGACCCAATGCAACCAGAACCAGAGGGATCGCCACCAGCCAGACGGGAATTGGGATCGTCAACTTCGTCGGCGAAGTGTTTGTCGGCGGAGAAGTTGCGATGCCAAGCGAAGCAACCGCGCCGGATGCAAAGGTGTCGTGGTGAACGGCTGCGGCCGAAGCTTCGCCCTCCGTACCAACTGCTGCCGCCGCCGTGGCGCTGGAAAACTCGATCGTTGGAGCCGCTCCGTTCTGCAATGATGCCAGACCTCGTTCCAGCACGTCGGCGACTTCCTGAGCGGACTGGTACCGATCGGCGGGCCGCTTGGCGTGCAGCCGGTTGATCAGCATGACCAGCCAGTCGGGTACCTCGGGATTGATCTCGCGGATCGGGCGGGCCGTGTTGTCGCAAAGTCGTTTCAGCACGCCCATCGTCGTCGTCGCTCGAAACGGAGCGTGGCCGGCGAGCATTGTGTAAAGGACGCTGCCCAGGCTGAACAGGTCTGCCCGCTCGTCAACTGCGTCGCCGTTGGCCTGTTCCGGAGCCATGTACTGAGGCGTCCCGGCGACGACTCCGCTTTGAGTGAGACTCGCATCGTCCACCGCGCGAGCCAGCCCGAAGTCCGTAATGCGAACTCGCGCGACGCCGTTCTCCAGCAGGATGTTCGCCGGTTTGATGTCTCGATGTACGACGCCCTGCGTGTGAGCCGCCGCCAGTCCCTGAGCAATCTGCTTCGCAATTCGCACGGCTTCGCGAACTTCCAGCGAACCGTTGCGGTGAATGCGAGCTTCCAGCGTCTCGCCCTTCACATACTGCATGACGATAAACGGCGGCGATTCTTCAACGGCGTGAATCGTGACAACGTGTTCGTGGCAAATGCCCGCCGCCGATCGCCCTTCTCGAACAAACCGCTGCCGAGCCTGACCGTTCCCTGCCAGATGCGGAGCAAGCAGCTTGACCGCAACGACTCGCCGCAGCGTCCGGTCAAACGCTTTCAGCACGATGCCCATGCCGCCTCGGCCAGCGACTCGCAGAATGTCGTAGTGCTTGAGCCGACCGATCGTGCCGGGTTCGGTCGGCGGATCGATGAACGAAAGCTTCAACTCGATCGCTTCGCCCATCTCCTCGGCGTCTTCCGGAGACTGCTGCTGCAACTCTTCAACAACCCGCTCCAGGCTCGGACCGGCGGCTTCGTCGCCCGAAAGTTTTTCCGCTGCCGATTTCCAGAAATCTCCGTCAGCGACAATCTCCAGCAGCGTGTTCTGGCAGACATCGCAACGTTCCAGATGGAGCTGCAGGCCGTCGGCCTCGCTGTCAGAAAGCGAGCCGTTGACCAGTCCGCGCAGGGCAGTTGTCGAAGGGCAGGGCGTTGTCATCAGTCGGATTCTCCGCCGCTCAGTAACGGTGGGCACAGCCCACCACGATTTAAACTGGTGGGCGATACCCACCCTACAGAACAACCAGTACAGCCGAGCCACCAGACCCTTTCGCGCAATCTGAAGATTTTCCAACCCCGACGATCAGAAAATCAGGCCACAGAGAACACGGAGCCCTCAAAGAAACTCTCTTCCTGAACTTCTCAGTGACCTCTGTGGCTCAATCGGATAGAAAAGGTTAGCAGTAACAAATGGACGACTCTGCGTTTCGCGATTCCAGAGACTGACATGGATCTTCTCGATCGACTCCTCGGGCACGATGCCTGGACAACGCGGCAGTTGCTTGACATCTGCCTGCCCCTGTCTGACGACCAGCTTGACCACGAGTTCGACATCGGTCATCGAACGCTGCGTCGAACGCTGGACCACATTATTCACAACATGGAAGTCTGGTCGTCGCTGATGGCAGAACAACCGTTCGATCGAGCGACGGACCAGACCATTCCCGGCATGATTCGGCGACTTGACCTCGCAGCGGAAAGGCTGAAATCCGTTTCGCGACGCGTTGCCGACACCGACGGCTGGGACAATCTGTGGCATGACTATCTCGATGACCCGCCGCAGCGAAAAAGTTTCGGCGCGGGCATCGCTCACGTCATCACGCACAGCATGCACCACCGAGCACAATTGCTTTACATGCTTCGCCTGACCGGCGTTACCAGCTTCCCTGAGGGCGACGTCTTCAGTTGGGAAAGTACGACCTGACGATTATTCCCGCATATTCCCGCTCAGGGATAAAAGACTGAGCCATCGAAAGCTCTCGCGCATTCTGGTCGGACCACTCGGACTACCGGGGATCGTGGCTGAGTGAAACGGGGATCGTTATCCTCTCGCCCTTCCGCTGTTCGCAGCACGAGTTTTCGCAAAACCTTTGGATACTCTCAGAAGTCTTCGCCATGTCTGACAAAGTACGAATCGGCATCATTGGTGCCGGAGCCGTTTCTGACTACCACCACGTTCCAGGCATCAATATCGATCCTCGTTGCGAACTGGTCGCGGTGTGTGACCCGAACGAAGCGCTGCTCGAACAGCGGCAGAAGGACTGGGGACCGACGAAGAAGACGACGAACTACGAAGAAATCGCCGCCGATCCAGACATCGACGCGGTCATCGTCGCGACTCCGAACTTCGTCCATCGCGAGCAGACGCTTGCCTGTGTCAACGCCGGCAAGCACGTCATGTGCGAAAAGCCGCTCGGCCTGAACTTCCACGAGTCCGCCGAAATGTACCGGGCCGCTCGCGATAAAGGCGTGCGGCACATGACCGCCTTCACCTACCGGTTCGCCCCGTCGATGAGGTACGTGCGGCATCTGGTTCAGTCGGGACAGCTCGGTGTGCCGCGACATTTCCGCAGCCAGCGATTTCTCGACTGGCCGGAAACAAGCTGGGGCTGGCGGCAGTACAAGCACCTCGCCGGAGCTGGCGACCTTTTTGACATGACGATTCACCGGATTGATTTCGCGATGGATCTGATGGGTCCGATCAAGGCGATCTGCGGAGCCATCGCGCAGTTCGCTCCTCGTGACAGGACGGTCGACGGAGAAAGCTGCAAGCCGTCTGAAGTTGATGACTGGTCATCGCTGATTGGTCAGTTCGAAAACGGGGCGACCGGCGTCTGGGAAGGCAGCACGGTCATGAAAGGTCACCACAACAACGGCTTCGGCTACGAGTGGGCCGAGGTCAACGGTTCAGAAGGTTCAGCCGCGTACCAGCTCACGGATCCAAACAACGTGATCATCGGCAAGCACGGCGGCACGATGGAGAAGGTGCCCGTCCCCGATGAATTCCTGGTCATCGAAGGCAGCCCCAGACCTCGCAACGAAGGTGTGCCAAGCACCGTCTTCCGCTACGACCTGGTCTGGGAGTTCGTCTCGGCGATCGTCGAAGGCCGCGACGCTCTGCCCGGCTTCGATCATGGTGCGAGAGCCCAGTTCATCGCCGACGCCTGTCTGGAATCCTTCGAGAAAAAAGCCTGGGTCGACATTAACCCGGCCCTCGGTTGATCCGCAGGTCAGGCTCTGCCTGACGGAACCAACTGATTATCCAGTCAGACTCGGAAGAGTTTAAGACTACGGAAGGACACGGAAAGCAAACATTTTTCCGTGTCCTTCCGTGTGTTCCGTGGTTTGTTTCTTCACAAAGATCGTTTGGTAAATGAGATTTCGTCAGGCTGAGCCTGACCTACTGATTGGAAGGCAAGCGTGTCCGATTCGCAGAGCAGTGCTGAAGGCAGCTCGACGGATCAACCGCGAGATCCCGAGATCATTACCGACGAGCCTCGCAATCTGATCGTGCTCGCACTGTTTAATGTGACGCTGCGGTTTTCGTGGATTTTCAAGACCGAGAGCGTCCTGATTCCCCGGTTCATGGACGTGATCGACGGATCGGGTTTCGTGCGAGGATTCCTGCCCGTCTTCAACCGCTTTGGCCAGAGCGTCGTGCCGTTGTTTCTGGCAGACCGACTGCGGCGAGCCCCCCTCAAGCGGCGAGTTCTGCAGACAACATCGACGCTGATGGGAGCCTGTTTTCTGACGCTGGCCGGGTTGTGGTACTGGCTGGGCGAACCGGTCAACGGTGGAGCGCCGACCTGGATGCCAGCCGCGTTTCTGACGATCTATGTTGTCTTCTTCGTCGTCAGCGGCATGAATCAATTGGCTCTGGGCACGATCCAGGGCAAGCTGATCCGAGCCAATCGTCGAGGCCGGCTGCTGGCTATTTCAGGCGTCACCGGATCAGTGATCTCGATCACGCTGGCCTGGTTCCTGCTGCAACGCTGGCTCGAACACCCTCTGCAATTGCCGGACAGCGGGTACGTTCTCATTTTTGGTTTTGCCGGAGCCGGTTTCGTGATTGCGAGTCTGTTGACACTTCCGATCCGGGAACCCGTCGACAACGAATGCCCGTCAACCGCTCGCAGCGCAAAGCAGGCAATGACCGACGCGTGGGAAATCATTCGTCACGATCACGAATTTCGCCGAGCCGCCATCGTCGCCATGCTTTTTATCACCGTGCAGTTTCTGTTCCCGCATTTCCAGGCGTTCGGTCGCAGCCGCATCCCAAAAGAAGACGAAGGATTTCATCTGATGCTCTGGGTGATCGCTCAGAACGGCGCCGTCGGAGTTTTCAGCTGGATGTCCGGCATCATCGCCGACCGTTACGGAAACCGGCTGGCGATACGGATCCAGGTTTTCCTCTGCACGCTCACTCCGCTGATGGCCCTGTTCCTGATCAGCGACTTCATCTACGAAGGCCATAAGTGTTTCTGGCTGGCGTTCGTGTTTCTGGGACTCGTCCCGGTCACGATGAAAACCTTCGTCAATTACACGCTCGAACTGACCGACACCGCCAACCACCCACGCTATGTCAGCACAATGGGCCTGTGCTTCGCCGTGCCATTCGTCCTGTCGCCAGTAGTCGGCAAGCTGATCGACATCATCGGCTTCCAGCCAATTTTCCTGGCCATCAGCGTCCTCATCGGAGTCGGTGCCCTGCTGACCTTCCGTATGGCCGAGCCGCGACATACTCAGGGATGACTCAGGCATGAAACGACCAGCCGAAGGTGGTCATTCCGAAACACAACTCTGAAAAAAACGAAAGGTGAATCAATGAGCTCGATCGTTTTGATACTGGTAATGCTTGGGCAGTCTGGCAGTTCACAGGCTTCGACTCAGTCCGTCGAGCCGGAAAAGGACACTCGCAGTTTCTACCTGATCGGGAACTCGTTGACGTGGGACACCGTTCCGGCATGGATGGACGGCGACGTGCAGTGGCATGTCGACTGTGGCAAAAGCCTGCCGTTCATTCATGCGAATCCGGAAGAGCCGTGTGTGAAGTCGTCAACGTTGTGGCCCAAAGCACTGGCTGAGAAACAGTACGACGTGGTTTCCCTGCAGTCTCATTACGGAGCGACTTTGGAAGAAGACGTCGCCACGATTTCAAAGTGGGTCGACATGCAGTCGAGGGCCGATTTTGTCATTCACACCGGCTGGGCTCATCACGAAAAACGAGCGGTCGAATACGCCAGCAAAGATGTCTCCCAGAAGATGGTCCACAGTCCGAAGTACATCGACACCCTGCTTGATCGTCTGCGAAAAAAGTACCCGGGGCGAAACTTCCGACAGACTCACGCAATCGACCTGCTGGCGAAGATCGCCGCCGATATCGAAGCGGGCAAAGCTCCGTTCAAGAGTGTTTCAGATCTGCACCGCGACGCGATCCACGTAAAGATCGACACGGGCCGATACCTCATGCACAACTGCATGCGTCATGCTCTTGGTCAGCCGAGATCCGCAGCACACTACGAGAAGCTCGACCCAAAGATCAAAGCGTACCTGGATAGCGTGCTGGCAACGCTGCCGGAGTTGAGTGATCGGTAGAATGGCCAGTGCCCACCCTACAGCTATGGCGAGTCGGTCACGGTCGGCGGGTACATGCCGCACTCGATGTGATTTCCATCGGGATCGAGGAAAAAGACCTGAGTGACGCCGGTGTCGGGAACGTGGCGTGAAACGAATTCGATGCCGCGTTCATCGAGTTGTTTCTGCACAGCATCGATATCGCTGACTCGGAAGGCGATGTGATCGACTCGTGCCCGGATCTCGGTGTCTGCTGGGACGGCATTTTCAGATTCGATCAGGTGAATCTGCAGGCCGTAATTGAACAGCCACGCTCCACGGAAATTAAAGCCGGGTCGATCGAGTGGCTGAAATCCCAGAACATCCCGATAGAAAGCGATGCTCTTTTCGAGATCCCGCGTGACGCGCGAAACATGGTGGATGAATTCGATCGGCAAGGGGTCGGACATCTGTCGATACTCGGGAAGAGACACAGGGTTCGGCTCCATTGCCTACGAAGGGTCATGCCGATGTGTCCATAATGACGGCCCGAATCCCGCGCGTCACCTGTGCATCGCCCAGGGTTTGACACGACACAGAACAAACGACCAACGATTACACGGATAACGACAGTTGCTTTTCTGCAGCTTCCATGGATGTCTGTGTCGATCCGTGGCAAGCAGTATGAGTGCGGTCCTGTCGCGCTGCGAACCTTCCCGACTCTGTGTCTTTGCGTCAGACGTCCGAGCGACGAATCATCCATCCTTACCGAAGTACCGAAAGCAGGTTGCTCCACTCGTCGGTCCAGAGCAGTTCTTTCTCGGCCGGCTCGTTAATCTTCTCGGCTCGAGCCAGAAGGTCGTCCGGAATCGGCTGTTTCGACAGCAGCATCCAGTGGCAGAGGTTCGTTCCCTGATCTTCGTCCGGCATCGCCTGAACACAGGCCGAATGCATGCCGAGATCGCTGGCCAGGCCCTGCACGACCGGTCGCAGATCGAAGTGCAGGTTTGAAATGTGGATGCAGAGAATCCCGTCGTCGCGCAGGTTCCGCTGATAAAGCTGCGCTGCTTCCCGAGTCAGCAGGTGAGTCGGGATGGCGTCGCCGGAAAACGCGTCCAGAACCAGGACGTCGTAGTTCTGCGGCTCTTCATGTTCGAGCGACAAACGCGCGTCGCCGAGCACCATTTCCGTCGTCCCAGTTGAATCCTTCAGGAAGGTGAAGTACCGATCGGCGAGTCGGATGACTTCGGAGTTGATCTCGTAAAAACGGATGTAGTCGCGCTTCTGTCCGTATGTGGCAAGCGTTCCAACTCCCAGGCCGACAACACCGATGCGACGTTCCTGTCCGGCTTTGTGATGCTGCATGACCAGACCGACGCCCGATTTCTTTCCGTAGTAAGTCGTCGGCAGGTTGCGTTTGTCGTCGGCCAGAAACTGAGTTCCGTGCAGGATGCTGCCGTGGAACATGCCTCGTCGATGCAGCGCTGGGTCTTCTTCGTCGGTCTGGTCGCGAACCTGCAGGACTCCGTAAAAGTTTCGTGAGACTTCAATGGCAGCGGCGACTCCGTCACGAGCGTGACACTGCAGCGACCACGCGACCAGGCTCACCCACAGGCCGATCATCATCCACGCGGGACGAGGCTGGCCTTTGTAGAGGTAACTGGTCCGGTCTCGGAAAAGCACCAGCAGCGTGATCAGCAGGCAGGCCACGATGCCGATGTGCAGTTCCCAGTAGGCGGGAAACGCGTTGGGAGCAAGCAGTCCGACGAACAGTCCACCGCCCGCCCCGCCAGCTGACATCAGCAGGAAGAATTGCGTGAGATATCGAGTGCTCGGCTTCTGCTGAGCCAGTTCGCCGTGACAGACCATGCAGCAGCAGAACATCGCCGACAGATAAACAGAAACCTGCAGGACGATCGAAACTTCCGTTCCTGAAAGCAGCGTTTTCAACACGCCGAGAAAGGTTGCACCCAGCAGCGTGATATACCACTTTCGCGAGTACCACCGGTCGGCGTCGAAGCACAGGATGAACGACATCAGGTACAGCGTCAGCGGAAGAATCCACAGGAACGGGACCGTGGCCACGTCCATGCAGACCTGATTCGTTGTCGCCAGAAGCATGACCGAAGCGACCATCGCCAGACCGAACCAGGTGGCTCGATCAGCCCATGTGGGAGCCGTTGAATTTTCGTCAGTCGCTTTTTCGACGAGCGCTTCGGCTTCCAGCAGCGCGTCGAGATTCTTCATCCGGAACAGCCGACACGCGCACGCGGCACAGAAGATGGCGAACGCTCGGAAGCCCCACGACCAGATACTGGCCTGCGCGGGCGAAGCGAGCACCGGTTCGAACACGAACGGAAACGAAATCAGAGCCAGCAGCGAGCCGATGTTCGACAGAGCGTACAGTCGGTAAGGCGACACCCCGGGAGCCTGCAGACTGAACCATCGCTGCAGCAGCGGCCCGGTTGATGACAGAATGAAATACGGAAGCCCGACGCACATTGTCAACAGGGCGACGATCCGAAACGCCGGCGACGACGAGCCGTCTGGTTTCCAGGCATCGTCCGGAGTGATCGGCAGCAGCGCCGCCGCAATCAGCAGCAGGACAATGTGCAGACCCGCCTGCCAGCGAGGCGACAGATACTGCGTCGTCAGATGAGCGTAGACATACCCGGCAAACAGCGTGACCTGGAAGAAGAGCATGCAGGTGCTCCACACCGCCGGACTGCCGCCGAACCAGGGCAGGATGAACTTGCTGATCAGCGGCTGCACCTGAAACAGCAGAAACGCGCTGGTAAAAATCGTCGTCGCAAACAGCAGCACCAGCAGGCGCGAGCCGCGCGGAGCACAACTATTGGGAGAATCAGTCGTCATCGAAGAGTTCCATGCACGAAGGAGTGTCAGTCCACGTCCTGAGGTGCCTGGCGAAAGCGGCTCTTTAAAGACCGCGGTTCAAACCTGGCATTCCATTCAATGCCACCCCGCGTGCCGATGCGTCAAATTCCGATTCTCCTGGCCAAAACTCCCTCCACCGCGTGCTGCTTTTAAGGACTGAAGCGGAAACACCGTTTGTCAGGCTGCTCCGGGACAGTTCGGAAAGAGCATTGCCAACATTGGTCAGATTTTCAGAAGTTCAGCCCGAGGGTTTCTCATCTTCGTCAAAGTATTCTCACGACCAACGTACATCAGTCATGACGTACGTCAAAAGCGACGCGGGTCAGACGAATTCTGAACGCCGTCACACACTGACCCACGGAGCATCGAAGGTGAGGTCGTCGTCGATGTTCTCACCGAGGACCGTGTCGTCGGGATCTGCTGCCTCGCCGTTCCCGCCGCCGGAAACCATGTCGTCGCCCATGTGGCCTTTGATGAAGTCTGCGCCGGCTCCACCCAGCAGGATGTCTACCGAGCCGCCGCCCAGAAGAACATCGTCACCGTCTCCACCCAGGATGGTGTCCTGGCCGGAATTTCCATTCAGCAGATCGTTACCGGACATGCCCGAGAGGACGTCTTCGTCAGCGCCACCGAACAGCGAGTCGTTGCCGCTGCCACCGTCCAGACTGTCGTCGCCATCGTCGCCGAACAGTTGGTCGTGACCATCTCCGCCACGGAGACTGTCGTTACCAGTGCCGCCTTCAATCAGGTCATTCCCGGCACCGCCGAACAGTGAATCCCAACCACCACCACCGCGGAGTGTGACGTCACCACTGAAATCGGAAGCATCCAGTTTATTGTGACCATCGTTTCCAATCAGCACTGCCTCTTCGATTTGAACGATCTGATTCACCTGCTCAAGGCTCGAAGAATGGTGTCGTAAGAGCTGAGAGTCCGCCAACGTAAAGTGTATGTTCGACGAAGGCGCATCGTTGGCGCTGCTCTCGGTCAGGCGGTCACGGTTGGCACCCCCATCGAGGTAGTCGTTGCCCAGACCGCCCGTCAGCATGTCATCGCCGCTTTGCCCACGAATTCGGTCATTTCCCTCGCCACCAGAAAGCAAATCGTCTCCTGAACCGCCCAACAGCGTGTCGTCATTCAATCCACCATCCAGAATGTCGTTGCCGCCTCGCCCGTTCAGCACATCGTCTCCCGCGTCACCGGACAGCACATCGGCACGCATACCGCCGTGAATCACGTCGTTGCCGGTGCCACCGTTAATCGTCACTGGCATGTCGATCGACATCATCACCTGGTCATTGCCATCATCTCCGTTGACCGTAATGCTTCCAGAGAACAACTGGTCCACTGAATCCAGAGAGACGGTATCGTCTCCTGCTCCCGCGTTAATGGTCAGCGAATCAGTTGGAATGGCGAAATCAATTGACGGATTGGCCCCGTTGCGCGTCAGCCGCATGATTCCGTCTGACGCAGCCCCGCCGTTGCTGAGGGTCAGTGCTTCGTCGGAGCCGGCGAAGTAGAACTCACGATTCGCAGCGGTCAACAGGTCGGTGACCTGTTCGACGTTCGACCAGGCAATCACGGTGCCGTCAATTTCAATGTGTCCGTCACCCGAGTCCTGCAGGTAACGATCAATCTGACTCGCGCTTCCGCCGATGATTTCCAGCTTGTCGGTACCAGGGTTCCCCATGCCGTCAAACGTCAGTCCACCTGCCGGGAGCGGGTCGCCATTGGTCAAGTCAACAATCAACCTGTCATCAAGACCGCTGCCGTGGATGAGCAGTGACGGAACGCTGGCGGCAACATCACGAAAGATGTCAGCACCACCCTGTGTCCGGACAACAACGTCGCTGCCGTCACGAACCAGTTCGAACGTCCCGCTCGTTGCCGGAAGACTCACTTCAACGGGCACCGGCGCATCCACGTTGAACCACACCGTCGCCAGCTCAAGGGCGTGCATAACAACGACGTCGCCATCCAGGTCACCATCCAGATCAGCGACGCCTAGACTCCAAGAAAACGCCGAGCCTAGCGTTGTCACATTCTCGCGAAAGACTCCATTTCCTTGGTTCAGCCAGATCCTGCTGGGGTTGCCTTCTGCCCCTGTATCTCCTGTCAGCAGATCCAGATTACCATCGTCGTTGATATCCGCGAGGATCAAGTCATTCGTAGTACCAGCGACAAGTTCTTGAGTTGTGGGAAAGAAGCTGCCCGAACCGTCATTCAGCCACACGCGAGTGAATCCGATACTATTGGTTGAACCGACCACTGCGTCCACATCCCCGTCCCCATCCACATCTCCCAACGCGACAGCAAGTGAAGTGCCATTGCTCAGACTCTGACCACTGTCGGTAAAGGTGCCGGTTCCGTCATTCAGCAGCACCCTGTCTGCACCGCTGTCCTTAGCCAGAAACGCATCCAGATCACCATCTCCATCAATGTCGGCAAGAGCCACATCATTGCTGCTGGCACTACCTTCCCAAGCGGGAATCTCCTGGCTGCTGACGACAAATACACCCGCCCCGTTGTTCAACCAGACACGGTCACGGCCATTATCACTTGAATCATTCGCTACAAAGGCATCTATATCTGAATCACCGTCAAGGTCGGCCAGAGATACTGCTTTGCTGTCGGAACTTCCCAGGCGCTGTCCGCTGTCCGTGAAGTTTCCTGCTCCATCATTAAGCCAGATCATGTTTGCGTTGGTACGTACACCGTTCACAGTGCCGGATCTGCGAGCCATGAAGGCGTCGAGATCTCCATCGCCATCCAGATCCGCCAGTTCAATGTCTAAGGCCTTTGAGCCAGAACTTCCGAGTCGTTGCCCGGTATCAACGAACGCACCGCTCCCATCGTTCAACCACACGCGGGACGGAGCCAGCGAATCGACAGTAATCGCATCAATCGTACCGTTTCCATCCAAGTCACCCAGAGCGACCCGGTCGAACTCACTGGTCTCATCACCCAGGGCATCGCCACCGTCGATGAAGACACCGGTGCCGGAGAGCAGAATTCGTTGCTCGCAGCACTCCACCGGGGAAGGACGATCCAATTTTTGGAGTCTCCGGCGAGCAGGTGCCGTCTTGAGCATTCGACTGAGCCAGTTTTCGAAAACCATCGCGACACCTCATCCAAATCCAAAGGACGCTTCCAGAACCCCAGGCCTGCCACTTCCTCAATCACTCTCTGTGTGAAACTGAGGCGGTTTTTCTGCCTGTAGGGGTTGTATCGGTCATGAACGGCGAACGAGTCGACACATTCTGGCCAGTCGTCTTCGATATGTTTGCTTCCACCGTTTACCAGGCTTTGGTGTCCGGATCGGCGAGTTGCTCATCGGGAAATCGCGTTGATGGGTGGCCCAGTCACACTGGACTTGAGTGCTCGGCATGAACGCTGCGTGTCAAAGTGGGAGTTCTGGGTCGGGAATCCGCCCTGACGGAAGGCCGGTCAGTTAAAGTTTTCCGGTTGAAACGATCGTGATGAATTCTCCGGTCGTGAAAAGCTGATCTAGGGAGGGCACGGTCCTGTCGTTGCGCGGTTTCGGTTTGTGGTGGGGTTCCTTCGGGATGCTCGACCTGAACCGGGCAGGCAGCGGGGATCGGGTGGGTGATTGATTCTGGGGTTTCGGGGCTCTTAAGGGGCCGGGACTTTAAGGATTCCTCTCTTTCGCGAAGCAGTTTGCAGAGTTTCGCAGCGGGTGGAGTCGGGAACGATCGCTCGAACCCCGGTTGAAATGGCTTCGGCGACAGACGCGAGGTCGAGGTGGCGACGGATTGCCGCTTCGGATTGCGGGCGCTGAGGACGGATCAGGCGGACGATTCTTCCGAACGACTCTCAAGAATGCAGGGATGGCACGATGCAGTTTCAGACGTGGCTGGAAGCCCTTCGACTCCGCGTCCGCAAGAACCCACAGCGCAGCAGTGCTGCTCGCCGAAAAGCTTCCCGGCAGCGGCCGGCTGAGGTTCTGGAAGAGCGGACACTGTTGAGTGTCAGTTCGCTGATTATCAACGGCGAATTAAGCATTCTCTCGGACGACGCCGATTCGATCGAGGTGCGGACAAATCCCGTGGACGGGGTGTCGTTGCAGGTCATCGAAAACGGGCTTCAGTCGACAACGCTCGGAAACGTGGCGGTCGCTGATATCACGTCGATCAGTATCCGCGGCGGCAGCGGAGCTAACAGAATTGACCTCAGCGGCGTCACGGCTGCAGACTTCACCGGGCTGACCAGCGTGTCGATCACCGGCGGCGACGGCGACGACACGATCACCGGGACGGTCGACCTGAATGACACCATCATTGCCGGCGACGGTAACGACACCGTCACGGTCGGAATTGGAGCGACCTTTGTCGACGGTGGCGACGGGCACGACACGATCACTGCCGGCGCTGGCGATGACACCATTGAAGGCGGTGACGGGCACGACCTGATCATGGCCGGAGCTGGAAATGACTCCGTACAGGCTGGCGACGGTAACGACACGGTCAGCGGCGAAGCCGGTGACGACACGATCGATGCTGGAGACGGCGACGATCTGATCAACGGGAACGCCGGGCAGGACCTGATCAACGGTGGCTTTGGCAACGACATGCTGATGGGCGATGCCGACGACGACACCGTATTCGGGGGAGCGGGTGAAGACATCATCGGCGGTGGTGACGGCAACGACAGCCTGGTCGGCAACTCGCAGAACGACACCATCAGCGGTGAGGCCGGCGACGATTCCATCAGTGCCGGTTCGGGTGACGACGTAGTGACTGGTGGGGCCGGCAACGACTTCATGAATGGTCAGGCCGGCGATGACACGCTTGACGGTGAAGATGGAAACGACCTGGCATACGGTGGCGGCGGTGACGACCAGGTGGCCGGCGGCGAAGGCGACGACACGCTGATCGGCAACGGTGGAGCAGACACACTGCTGGGCGATAATGGCCGCGACAGTCTGGTCGGGGGAGCAGGTTCGGACCGGCTGGAAGCAGACTCGATCCGCGTCGATCCGAACACGAACCAGCCGCGGTCACGACTGTTTGCACTCGCGATCGACGGAAACAATCAGTTCGTCGAACTGGATCCGGCAACCGGTGCCGAGCTGTTCCGTCTGACCGCTCCGGAACCGTTCAGCGGGCAGCAGGACGGACTGGCTTTTGACGGAACCGACCTCTTCTATCTGAACGGATCGGGCACCGACACGCTGTACCAGATCGACCCCGCGACTCAGACCGTTCGCGATGCCGATCCGATCACCGTTGGATCGGGTGAGTACGACGGCGTCGCGGTTGTTGGCGGATTGGTCTATATCATGGACGTCAACGCGATCGACATTCACGTATTCGATCCGGCGACGGATTCGATCGTCAACACACTGAATATCAACACGGTGAACCCCACTGTGTCGGTACTGATTGGTGGCCTGGCCGGAGCGGCGAATCCGGATCGACTCATCGCGACCGAAACCGGCGGAAACCGGATCGTTGAAATTGATCCGCTGACCGGCCTGATCACGAACAGCTTCACACCGGGAACGGTTGGAGCCGGACAGTACTTCGGTGCGGCCGTAGTCAATGGCGAGATCTACCTGGGCTCGGGCCTGCAGAGCAGCTACGACGTGTTCTCGCGACAGGGCATCTTTCTGAGGAGCGTCTCGCTGCCGTACAACGTTTCCGGACTGGGCGGCGACGATGTCGGGACGACGCCGATCATTCCGGGACAGACTCCGCAGAACACGTTCAACATTGATGTCCGCTTCACCGGAAACTTCAGTGCCAGTCAGCAGGCAGCGTTTAACGCCGCTGCTGCTCGATGGGAACAGATTATCGTTGGCGATGTACCGGACGTGTTTGTGCCTGGTATCGGTCAGGTTGACGACATCGTGATTGAAGCCCGATCGATATCGATTGACGGGCCCAACGGTGTCCTTGGACAGACCGCCGTAGTTGCTCAACGAGTGGTTTCGAACCTGCCGTCAGCATCGTTCATCGAACTCGACACATCTGACCTCGCCCTTCTGGAAAGCTCTGGCCAGCTCAGCAACACCATTCTGCACGAGATGGGCCATGCGCTTGGGTTTGGCATTATCTGGTCCGAGCTGGGTCTCATCAGTGGAGCGAACGGCCCCGATCCTCAGTTCCTCGGTCCGCTGTCGATTGCCGAATACAATCTGCGGTTCGGAACGAACGCCACCGGAGTGCCCGTCGAAAATATGGGGGGAGCCGGTACGGCAGATTCTCACTGGCGTGAGTCCGTGCTCTCGAACGAACTGATGACCGGCTTCCTGGACGCGGGCGTCGCGAATCCGATCACTCGTCTGACTGTCGCTCAGTTTGCCGACCTCGGCTACCAGGTCGACTTCGCAGCGGCTGATTCCTTGAATCTGACGTCGACATTCACGTCGGCGAACCTTGTGCAGGACCGACAGCGAATCAACGGGCGCCTGACCGGGCAATTCATTCCACTGGGTTCGGCGGGTGCCAATATCAGCGTCGAAGAATCGTTCACCGGTTCGAGCTACGGAGTGATTCCGACAGTTCAGGGCAAGACGCGGGTTCTGGATTACTCACCGATGATGGTTGTGCCCGGTCTGGACGCGACCAAAGCGCAAACGATGACAGCGACGGAAGCTGCTGCACTGTTGTCGTCAGGCCAGTTGCCGAAAGCCGGCTCCGGGCTGGTCAGTCTGGTGGTGCCGGAAATCGAGCCCAATGATGGGCTGACGAGTGCCATTAACATTGACAATCTCGGCTTCTCGCTCGACTTCGATCCGAACATCACCGACACGCTGGGCATCAACACGTCAACGGTGCTGCCTCATATTTCGATCCAGGGAACCGGAGACGGGACGTTTGACTTTTACTCGTTCACCGTGGCGAACGCGGGTGATTCCGCGATCTTCGACATCGACTTTGGTTTTGGTGTGTCGAACACCGGAATTCAGAGTGCTGATAGTTTCGATTCTCAACTGTTCCTGTTCGATTCCTTTGGCAACCCGCTTACTACTCGAGTTCAAGGTAACGATTCAGCGTTCGACGCGGGTTCTTCCTCTATGTTGGACTCGTTCCTTGAGTTCACATTCTCGACACCTGGTACTTACGTCGTCGGCGTGGCTCGTTCTTCAGCGAGTGCCGTCGTGGGCGGCATCAGTGGTGCGGGTGTACCGAACGGTTCTGATTACACACTTCACGTGTCGGTGCAGAACCATCCGACTTCCGGTGCAGCGGCACCAACGGTTGTTCCAACGCGAACGTTCGGCGACACACTGGTCGGTGGCTCCGGCGACGGAAACGGGCAGGGCGACCTGTTCTTCGGCTCGCCGGGTGATGACCTGATTATCGGCAGCAACGAAAACGACACGATCTTTGCAGGCGACGGCATGGACTCGATCTTCGCTGGCTCCGGTGATGACATCATCAACGGCGAAGGCGGCAACGACACCATCCGAGGCAACGGCGGATCAGACACGATCGATGCGGGTGCGGGTGATGACAATGTCTCCTGGTCGATTAACGACGGCAACGATTCGATCAAAGCAACCGACGGGCTCGACACCATCGATCTCAACGGTACGACCGCCGCTGACACGTTCAACATTTCGGGAACCGGCACGGTCCTGCAGATTTCTGCGGACGTGGCAGGTCCGACACTCGACCCTGTGGTGTCAATCGACAGCGGAACGATGATCGTCAACGTCAACGGTCTGGCCGGCAACGACACGTTCAACTTTGCGTCGATCGATCTGGTCAACGACATCCTGCTCAACGTCAACGGCGGAGCCGGGCAGGACATGATCAATGCCAACGGCGTTGACCTGTCGGGAATTCGCGTGGCCTTTGACGCTGGCGACGGTAACGACACGATCCTTGGTGGAGCGGGTGCTGAAACCATCGTCGGCGGCGCTGGCAACGACATGATTAATGGCGGCGGCGGCGACGACTCGCTGGACGGTGGAACGGGCGACGATGTTCTGGTCGGCGGCGACGGCAACGATACCATTCGAGGTGGTCTGGGCATTGACCGAATCGACGGTGGCAACGGCGATGACTCGCTCGACGGTGGTTTTAACAATGACACGATCAACGGCCAGGCCGGCGACGACTCGATCGATGGCGGCCAGGCCGACGACCTGATCAACGGCGGCGACGGCAACGATACGCTGCTGGGTTCTGACGGCGATGACACCATCGACGGCATGGCTGGATCGGACTTCCTGGTCGGCGGTTCCGATAACGACTCACTGTCAGGCGGCACGGGCGGTGACACCATCCGGGGCGGCGATGGCGACGACGTCATTAACGGCGACGACGGCGGAGATGTCATCAACGGCGGCGATGGCCAGGACTCGATCTTCGGTGGCGAGGACGATGACACAATCACCGGCGGCGACGGCAACGATTTCATTCAGGGCCAGGCGGGAGAAGACATTCTGCTCGGCGGCGACGGCAATGACATCATCGGTGGCGGCGGTGGACGTGACGTTCTGCTCGGCGGTGACGGTGACGACAGCCTGAACGGCAACTCGGGAACCGACACGCTGGCAGGCAATCAGGGCACAGACAATGTGGCCGATCCAACCGGAGCCGACGACATCGACGAGCAGTTCAGGCTGGATGCCGCAATTGCGATTCTGCTCGAAACACTGGCACCGACGGCGTAACAGCCAAACGATACAGGCGGCGATGGGAGAGGCTGATTTGCTGAAAGACTGAGGGGGGAGCACAGCGGACACCGGGCTTCTGGTGTCCGCTGTGTGTGTTTCCGGAGCTTCTTCCGACTCTCGCAACCAGATAGTACACTCCCGACCCGCTCCGCGACTGGTTTGAGCATTGCACAGTTTTCGCAGTCTGGGTCTCGACCCGGTTGAGGAACCTGCTGGGTCACTTTTTGTAGGCTGGGTCCTGACTCAGCCTGGATGCACGTGCTGGGTCGAACCCCAGCCTACTTTTGACAGAATAAACCGGCTGAAATTCCATGCTTGATCTGCAATTCATTTGTGAAAACGTTGACCTGGTTGCTGAAAACTGCCGCAATCGTGGAGTCGATGTCGACATTTCACGCGTCGTCGAACTTCGGCAGAAACGAGGAGAACTCCAGCAGAAGGGCGATGCGCTGCGGAGTGAAGCCAACGCTGTTTCCAAACAAACCGGGCAGGCGAAAAGTGCCGAAGAACGCGGTCCTCTGATCGCTCGCGGCAAGGAACTGCGAGCCGAAGTCGCCGCGGCCGAAGAAGAAATTTCGGCCGTCCAGTGCGAACTCGACGACTTGGCCTCGCAGATTCCAAACCTGTCACACCCGGACGCGCCGGTCGGAAAAATCGACAAAGAGAACATCGAAGTCCGCCGCGTTGGTGATCTGCCGAAGTTCGACTTCAAGGCCCTCGACCATGTCGAACTGGCGGCAAAGCACGACCTGATCGACTTCGAAGGTGGAGCGCGAGTCGCCGGCTCGGGATTCTACTTCCTGAAAAACGAAGCTGTTTTCCTCGAAATGGCCCTCATTCAGTTTGCGATTATGAAGCTGCGTGACAAGGGTTTCACCGTTCACTCAACGCCGGACCTTGCTCGTCAGGAAGTTCTGCAGGGAACCGGCTACAACCCGCGCGGCGAAGAGACGCAGATTTACTCGATCGCGAATACGGATCTCAGCCTCGTTGCCACGGCGGAAATTCCTCTCGGCGGACTGCTGAAAGATCAGATCGTCGACCTCGAAAAACTGCCGCTGAAATACGCCGGCGTTTCCCACTGCTTCCGCACCGAAGCCGGAGCCGCCGGCAAAGCATCGCGCGGCATCTATCGAGTCCACCAGTTCAGCAAGGTCGAGATCTTCGGCTTCACCGCACCGGACCTCGATGCATCCAACGCGTTTCACGACGAGATCATTCAGATCGAAGAAGAGATCTTCCAGGAACTCGGTATTCCCTACCGGGTTGTTGATACCTGCACCGGAGACCTCGGCGGACCGGCTTACCGCAAGTTCGACCTCGAAGCCTGGATGCCTGGCCGGGGCGACGGCGGTGAATTCGGCGAAGTCACGTCCGCTTCAAACTGCACCGACTACCAGGCTCGACGACTCGGCATCCGAACGCGGGTTCCCGACAAAAAGGGCACCCAGTTCGTCCACACACTCAACGGAACAGCCGTCGCTGTTTCTCGAGCCCTGGTCGCCATCCTCGAAAATTATCAACGAGCCGACGGCACGATTGGCATCCCGGAAGTCCTGCAGAAATGGGTCGGCCGCGAGCAGATTGGCTAGCCGATCTGTTTCGGATTTATCAACCACGAAATGTCTGGACAGATTTTCTTTTCGTGTATTTTGTGGTTCTGTTTCTTCAGGTGTGGGGAGCGTCCTGACGTACCCAATCCACTGATTTTTCTTGAGCCACGGAAGGCACGGAATTACGCGGGAAATGATCTGAACTGTTTTCCTTCCGTGTAATTCCGTGCCTTCCGTGGTCATTTTTCGTCGGCCCTGAATCACGTTGAGAATTTATCATGCGAATTGCCTACCTCGACTGCTCCACCGGAATCGCTGGCGACATGACTCTGGCGGCATTGATCGATGCCGGAGCCGACGAAGGCGTGATCCGAGCGGGCATCGACTCACTGGGTCTCGAAGGCGTCGAGCTGAAAACCTCGACCGTCGTCAAAGGCGGATTTCGATCGACGTACGTGAAAATCGAGCATCCCGAACAGCACGCGCATCGGCACCTGTCGGACATCGAAGAAATCCTCGAACGAGCCGACGCAATTACTGACAGCCAGAAGTCGCTCGCTCGCGAAATCTTTCTGGCCGTCGCGCAGGCCGAGGCGAAGGTACACGGCTCGACCGTCGATAAGGTCCACTTTCACGAGGTGGGAGCGATCGATTCGATCGTCGACATCGTGGGCGTCGCGATGGGGTTCGACCTGCTGGGTATCGACCAGGTTTATTGCAGCTACGTCCCGACCGGCAGCGGCAAGGTGCGGATCGATCACGGCGTCTGCCCGATTCCGACTCCCGGCACAGCTGAACTGCTGAAAGGAATTCCGCTGGCCGACGTCCCCATCGAGGCCGAACTGACGACGCCGACAGGTGCCGCCATTGTCAAAACGCTGGTCGACCACTTTTCGAAATCGCTGCCGCCAATGACAGTCGAACAGGTCGGCTATGGAGCCGGCACGATGGATTTCCCCAGTCGAGCCAACATTCTGCGGCTGTTCGTCGGCACCGGCATCGCATCAGCAGACTTTGATCAGGTCTATCTGCTGGAAACGAACCTTGACGATATCTCAGGAGAAATCATCGGCTACGCGAAGCAGAAACTGCTGGATGAAGGGGCGTTGGATGTCTTCAGCATGGCCGTTCAGATGAAGAAGGAACGGCCTGGAGTGATTCTCAGCGTGATCTGCCGACCCGATCAGCTTGAGACGATGGAAACAATCATCTTCCACGAAACGGCGACTTTTGGTATCCGTCGTCAGTTGATTGAGCGTTCTAAACGGCTGAGAGAGTCCATCACGATCGATTCCGACTGGGGGCCGATCGACGGGAAACTCGGCTGGCGGGATGGCGAGCCGGCGGTATTCACTCCGGAGTTCGAATCCTGCTCAAAGATCGCTCAGGAACAAGGCATGCCTCTTCGCGAGGTATACCGCACCATCGAAGCCTGGTATCAGCAGGCCGAGCTGGACGAGGACGACGGCGAAGCACACGGCCACGATCATGACCACGACTCACCCGGCGGTCATTCACACGACCACGACCATGATCACCGGCACGATCATTCACACGACCATGACCATCACCACGATCACGACGGCGGTCATGACCACGGGTAAAACCCTACTCGTTTCCACGCGGAGCGTAGGAACACGTGAAGTAGTAAAAAGTTCGGAACGCTAATAAACACTGATCTTCGCTTATTCAGCTGAGTGGTTCTTAGCGTCGATCAGTGTTCCAGCATTCCAGGCAACCGACGGAACAGTTCGGCTTAACGACAACGTCATGGATGACGAAATATGACATCTTTCATCGGCGAAATTCATCCGTTCGTGCTGGTTCTGTTTGTACTGGCGTTCGGGTTTACAATGCGTCGAACCGCTCATCGCCGCTGGCGAGGTCGTAAGTACGACCCGATTGCAAACGCAACCAAAGAGCTGGCCACTCGACAGGCCTCTTCAGCCGCACAGTTGTCGAAGCACGAAGTCGAGCTGCACGATATCGCCCGCGCTGCCGAAGCAAAACTCCAGACAAAGCTTGCCGTCATGGACGAAATGGTTCTTCAGGCGGACCGTGAGATCGAACGGCTGGAGTCGCTGCTCGAAGAAATCCGTGACGTACCGACACCTCGCCTGGCGGAGTTCCGCGATGTCGCTGCCGCTGAAGATGGTTCTGGATCTTTCGACAATTCGCCGGTTGAGCCCGACCAGTTCATTCGCCTGCTGAAGCAGTCCGGCTATAACGCGGAAGAAATTGCCAACGCGACAAAACGTCCGGTGGCCGACATCCGAAAAATTCTTGGTGAGCCTGACGATGACCAGTCAGAAGCTGCCTGATTGAATATTCAGAGCAAGCAGATTTCTGACGCAAAAGGTAGATGCTCACTTTGAGTAATTAGAATCAGGCCGTGATCAAAGTCCTTCTGCTCATTCCGACTCTGGACCGCTCGGGCGCTGAGAAACAGCTCACGCATCTGGCGATTGGTCTGCCGCGCGACAAGTTTAACGTCGAAGTCGTCGCGCTGACTCGCGGCGGGCCGTACGAAGAGCAACTGCGGTCTGCCGGGATCCCGCTCACGATTATCGGTAAACGCTGGAAATTCGACCCGTTTGCTCTGAAACGGCTTCGCAGACTGATCGCCGCCAGACAGCCGGATATTCTGCATACCTGGCTGTTTGCCGCGAATACTTACGGTCGGATCGTCGCAGAAAAACATCCCGCGATGAAAGTTGTCGTCTCCGAACGCTGCGTCGATTCGTGGAAAGCGAACTGGCAACTCTGGTTCGATCGAAAGCTGGCTCCGCGGACAGACCGGTTAATCGGCAACTCGCAGGCGGTCGCCGACTTTTACTCGGACATCGGTTTCCCCCGCGATCGACTACTGGTCATTCCAAACGGGATCGAACCGGCTCCGGCTTCAACACGAACCCGGCAGTCGATCTGTGACGAGTTCGACTTTCCGGTCGATTCGAAAATCATTGGCTGCGTTGGTCGCCTTGCTCCGCAGAAACGAGTGTCGGATCTCATCTGGGCGATGGAACTGCTGCAGGCGTTGCAGCCATCGTCGCGGTTGTTGATTATCGGCGAGGGTCCGCAGCGGAAAGAGCTGGAAGATTTTTCAAAGAACATCCGACTGACCGACGTGATCCGGTTTGCCGGTCATCGGTCTGATGTTTCGAACATCCTTCCGCACATGGACGTATTTTGTCTGGCAAGCGATTTCGAAGGTCAGTCCAACAGTCTGATGGAAGCAATGGCTCACGGTCGCCCGGTCGTCGTCAGTGACATTGCTCCTAACCTCGAACTGGTCGAGCACGAGAAGACCGGCCTCGTCGTGCCCATCGGCAATCGCCCGGCATTCACTCGCGCGTGCAATCGACTGTTCAAGGAACAGTCGCTGGCTGACTCGCTAGGTAAAGCGGCCCAGAAGCATATTGTTAAAAACCATTCCCTCGATCAAACCGTCGCCGCACACATGGATCTCTACCGAAGTCTCGTAACGGATCTTCGTCGGTCGTGATCCTGATAAGTGAGTCAGTACTCAGCAATCAGAACCAGTCCTGTGAGATATCGATCGGAAGCGAATAGCGGGTTCTCGGAATCAAACCGGTCATAATTGAAGACGCCCGCGAGGGACCAGTGGTTGTTTAATTGATGAGTTAATCGGCAACCCGCGCGCCAAATGTTCTCGTTTCGTGACGGAGAACTGCTGGTGTCGAAATCGAAATAATCACGGTAGCCCCAGCCACCTTCGAGGTCGAATTTCAATTTCTCGGTAATTGGCATTTCGAGTGCGGTGTAAAGCGAAACACCCTGATAACGGTAGTTGCTTCCGTTGAGGTCTGCGTGCTCGCCATCAACTCCAAAACGGATTGATTTGAGAAATGCCTGGTCACACGCAAACGTGTGCGCTGCTCCTGCCCGGTAAGTCAACCCGTCCCTGCCCGTCACGGAGAAAACAGGCCCATCACCAGAAATGCTTGTGTAGTCGGTCGAAAAATAGCAGAAGGTCAAATCTTGAGACTCCCACACGGTTGCTGCTGACGCCATGATCGTGTGGCGGTTTCCCAGTGTTTTGCCGCCAAACTCATCGTGTGCAAACCCGTACTGCAATCGTGCGACATGGACATTGGGAGTGGCAGCGAACACACGCTCCAGAAAGGCTCCGGGTTGATAGCTCTGCAGATTCAGATTTCGGAACGAGTCCTCGTTAAAAGTGAAATGTCCCAGAAATGTTGATCCGATTGCCCAGTCATCTGTTGAAAACGCACGGTATTCCAGTTCCGGAGCAGCAAAAAACTGAGCGCTGTCACGCTTGCCAGGATACAGCTCGCGATTGACCGGTGACAGTGTGACGTTGCTGTTATAGACCGCTCCGGTTTCAACACGCACTCGCCAGGGTGACGCTGGTGGTAACGCTTCAGGCACCATCTCCTCAGCATCGTCTGACAAAGCCGAACCGTCAAAGCGTGTGATCTCATAGCCTGCCTGGACGACAGAACCAACTGGTTCAGAAACTTCGCCCTGAAATAGATCAGGTTGAGGTAAGGTTCGATTAATGCGTGCGAGAAGCCCTCTTGCTTCTGCGGCGTAACTGCTTTCTGGCGCAATTTCAATCGTTTCGACCGCATGGTCAGCGGCAGCATTTACGTTGCCAAGAGCTTCCCAGAGAGTCGCAAGATTGAACTGCGTTGCCGCGCTTTGAGGGTCCAGTCGCTGCGACGTTTCCAGTGCCTGTTTTGCACCAGTCAGATCATTCTGTTTCAGCTTCCATTTCCCAAGAAGCCGCCAGTTGCTGGCATTCTCTGGTTCATCAGCTACTCGTGCTTCCAGCCGACTCTGCATCCTGCTGTCATCAGAATCGGCTGATTTTGCATGAGCAATATTTTGCCCCAGTCGAAGAAAAGTTGAGATAAGGAGTAAAAGCGTAAACAAGCATCCTGCCGTACGAACTGAAAACATCCGCAAAATATCCCTGTCAGGGCCCGCCCTTTGGATTGCCGAATCCTCATTGCTTTCAAACCTGGAGCCCACGATCTCTCGGTCGCAGCAGCGCATCCGCCAATTCGATAGACGAGGAACAGCAGCGGCGGAATACAGGGCGAAGTTGAACGTTCACCCTGTACTCGTTTGCCTGCACTGGCGGTTGCCCCGGATGGATCAAGCTTAAGCTGTTGCCACCGCTCCGCAGCAAATCACCGACAGTTGAACCATTAACAATCAACCCCCAGCCTGTACCCTCGCGGTTGATTTTGATTGTGCTGCCGCTTTGATTCTCGCTCCCTGTCGCGAGGTCTCTTCAACACTCGCCTCGTTACGAGAGCGGGCTCGTGCTTTGACGTCACGTTCCCGACTTTCATCGACAGACTCAAGCCGCCCCTGGAATTTCGAGCGCTGTGTGGTACTCGCTTCGGGCCGAGGAGTTGGGGCGGGAGGTACCAGCACTCCGCTGATCGATCGGGACTGAGCAGCAAGTGCCGTCGATTCGGCTGTCTCACGATGAGACTTGTCATCCGTCTGGAAATTCAGTCGCGTTCCCGAACGAATAGTCAGTCTGCCTTGTTGCTGAGAGTCCGCTGAGTTCTCCGACACATTTGAAGATTGCGAAGCTTCAAAGTTGGCCGAGGTACTGGAGTCAGTCTGACCACCACCATTCGTCCGCAGTTGCGAGTCAGCCTTTAATTGCACCTGAAACTGAGTTCTCGCTTGAGCTTCCATTCGGTCAGCGCTCTCCAGCAGTACTGTATTGCCAGATTCAATCGCCTCATCACGAATTCGATCAATATCAGCAAGCCGCTGATTCAGGGTGTTCTGCGCACGTACTCGAATGCTGCCTGCCTCGCCTTGTGCCGTCAGGCGTGTCCTATTTGTGGAACGTACGACGGCTCCAGTTTGAACAATCTGTCCTCCCGTCACTTCAGCTCCAGAACCCAGTGCCGCTGAAAGTGATCCCCCTGCGTTGATGATTGAGTCGGCGTTGGTCAATCCCGCCGACGAACGGGGATGATCTCCAGCTGACCAGAGCTTTGAGAAACCCGATAGAAAACCCTTCGAACGGACAGATGAGTTGATCGCTCCGCGAGCTGTTGTTGAACTCCGCAACATTGAATTGGTGACCGTATCTGCGGCGACCGACTGGCTGCTGCGGACTGCCGCGTCTGCTGAAGCTCGTACGGCACTCTGTAACGCCGCGTCGCTGGCCGCTCTGCTGGCTGAACGGACTGCGGAATCGGTTGCTGCCTGAGTTGCCGCACGGACAGCTGCATCCACCGATGCCCTGTTCGCTGATCGCACGGCAGCATCTGTGGATGCTCGGTTAGCTGAGCGGACTGCGGCATCAGTGGCCACTCGATTAGCAGACCGCACAGCCGCATCGGCTGCGGCACGGTTGGCAGAGCGAACGGCGGCATCGGTCGTCGCCCGCGTTGCCGAACTCGCGGCACTGGAACCAGTTCCGGATTGAGCAAACAGCGGTTGCGCTGAAGCCGCAAGTACCAGACCAGCAGGAAGTACGGATCTACTTAAAAAGAGTTTCAATCGCATAACGTACACCTGTCCTTAATTCGATGGGAATTGAAGCGCCCCACAGGCCCAGGGAACGCAGAAGGGGCCGGAATCTAAGCGACCACACATCCACTCACCAATACGAATCAACGATGCCTCGACAACAACGATCGATTTGCGTCACGTTTATTTGTAACTTTTTCAAAGAATCGCGTGAGGAATCTAAATGTGGGTTTGGTTCGCAGCCCACACCTCCGACAGATGGGTGTAGAGTTCTGTTTCGGGACGATCAGTCCGCAGCCGGCACACACCGCAAACTCAATTAATCTGCAACTGAATACCGAATCATCAGCGAGTTTCCAGCTCTGTTATCACGGAATTTTTCGGAGCGGTGAAAATATCGGACGTGTCTCAGCCAGTTCGCTGTTGTTTGACTTCGCATCGAATCTTGAAATGAATCAATGGGAGATGACACACCACAATTACTGACGGGCGAAGACGGCGCGACACGCTGCTGGTGGTGCGGAGCACATGCGGACTACATTGCCTACCACGATGACGAATGGGGCGTTCCCACAGTGGACGACCGACGTTTGTTCGAGAAAATCTGTCTGGAAGGCTTTCAGTCGGGGTTGAGCTGGCTCACGATTCTGAGGAAGCGGGAAAACTTCAGGAAAGCATTCAACGATTTCGATTTCGAAACAGTGGCTCGGTTTCGCAGTTCCAGCGTCAACCGGCTACTCAAGGACGCGGGCATCGTCCGGCATCGAGGCAAGATCGAATCGACTATCAACAACGCGAAGCGGGCAATGGAACTGCGGGATGAGTTCGGCTCGCTGGCAGCGTTCTTCTGGAACTTCGAGCCGGAAACGCACCCAATCTTCGATGGCAGAATCTCGACGACAGCCGAGTCAAAACTGATGAGCAAAGAGCTGAAGAAACGAGGTTGGTCGTTTGTTGGGCCGACGACGGCTTATGCTTTCATGCAGTCCCTGGGCATCGTCAACGATCACCTGCCAGGCTGTGCGAGCTTCAAAGCCGTCGAGAAGGCTCGAAAAAACTTCAAACGCCCCGACCCGAAATGAGAATCCTGCGTGAAATTAAAACGGCTGCCCGAAGACTTTCAGGTCGACGAACTGTCGGAGGTCGCTCCGTCGTCCGGTGAGTATTCCCTTTACCAGTTGACCAAGCAGTCAATCGGGACTCCCGAGGTGATTAACTCCGTCGTGGAACGCTGGAATATCCCTCGTCGACGTATCAGTTACGGCGGCCTCAAGGACAAACACGCGCTGACGACGCAGTTCGTCACCGTGCATCATGGTCCACGAAAACCGATGTCGCAGAGGTCGTTCGAGCTGTTGTACCTCGGTCAGGTCAGCCGACCTTTCACTGCCGAGGACATTGCCGGCAACCGATTCACCATCACGCTTCGAGACATGACCACTGAAGAGGTTGAACTTGCCAGGGCCGCCGCCAGCGATGTCCGCCGAGACGGACTGCCGAACTACTTCGATGATCAACGCTTCGGATCGCTGGGATTTTCCGGAGAATGGATCGCGAAGCCGTGGTGCCTGGGAAACTGGGAACGAACTCTGTGGCTGGCACTCGCTGATCCGCATCCCGACGACCGCTCCGACGACAAAAAGCAGAAGGAAATTCTGCGCGACCTCTGGGGCCGCTGGGGCGAGTGCAAACAGGCACTCGATCGTTCACATCGACGCAGCATTGTGACGTTCCTCGCCGACAAAGAAGCCGCCGGCAAGCTGATCGATTTTCGCGGCGCGTTCTGCAATCTGAATATCGACCTGCGAGGCCTCTACCTCTCCGCTTTTCAGAGTGCCCTCTGGAATCGAATGCTCACCCGGCGTCTGAAAGAAAATGCCGCTCCGGAAGCGATCATCCCGTTCGAATTGAAAAGTGGTCCAGCCTGTTTCGTGACAGCTTTCTTGTCGCCGTGGAGCAACTCGGCTGCCGCTCCGCTCGAAGACGAACTCCCGCTTCCTTCCGCGCGAGGAAAACTCGAAGAAGGTCCCACACTCGACCTGCTCAACGCCGTCGTTGCTGAAGAAGGTCTCGAAAAACGACAGCTCCGAGTCAAATACCCGCGTGACAGTTTCTTTTCCAAATCAACTCGCAGGACAATCATCGAGATTCCGGAGCTGGAGTTCGAATCTTCTGACGATGAGCTTTACCCGAATCGTCAAAAAGTAGAGCTTGCCTTCGACCTCCCCCGAGGCAGCTACGCGACGATCCTCGTCAAACGGCTGACGGTTTCGAACGCTGGGTAAAAGTTCGTGGTCGAGCAACTGCCCGAACGCTTCACGAGAAATTCGGGACGTCCTGACGACATCATCCATCAGGATTTGACTCAAGCTGGCTTTTCAGGTTTGGGAACTCGCCCACCTCGGCCTGAACTTTTTCTTCCGCGACGCGACTTCTTTGACTGAGCTTTCGCCGGCTCCGAATCGCTCATCGGAACTTCCTGCCCGATCTGCTGCTTGAGCTGCATGATGCGGTCTCGAAGCTGCGCAGCACGCTCGAATTCCAGGCCTTCGGCGGCTTTCATCATCTCGCCTTCCAGCTCGTTGATAAATTCCTGCGTGACGTAGTAAGTCTCGTTCACGCCTGCCGTTTCCTGAACGAGATTATGCGCGGCGATTTCTTCTTCGATGCCTTTTCGGATGGCCTTCTGAATTGTCTCGGGCGTGATTCCGTTAGCCTGGTTGTAAGCCAGCTGAATTTCACGCCGGCGGTTCGTTTCGTCGATCGCCTGCTGCATCGAGTCGGTCACTTTGTCCGCGTAGAGAATGACCTTCGCGTTGACGTTTCGGGCGGAGCGACCAATTGTCTGAATCAGACTCGTGGCACTTCTCAGGAAGCCTTCTTTGTCAGCGTCCAGAATGGCGACCAGCGAAACTTCAGGAAGATCGAGTCCTTCTCGCAGCAGGTTCACACCGACGCACGCATCGAACTTCCCTTCACGCAGCTCCCGCAGAATTTCGACACGTTCAATCGCGTCGAGTTCTGAATGAAGCCATTTGCAGCGAATACCTTCTTCAAGCATGTAAGTCGTCAGGTCTTCCGAAAGACGTTTTGTCAGAGCCGTGACGAGCACACGTTCGCCGCTTTCAGCACGCAGACGAATCTGCTCCATCAGATGTGGAACCTGACCACGTGCGGGAATGATGTGAATTTCCGGATCGACCAGGCCCGTCGGACGAATGACCTGTTCGACGATTTCGCCTTTGGTTTGTTCGAGTTCCCAGTCAGCCGGCGTTGCCGAAACCAGGATTCGCTGACCGGGTCGTTTGATAAACTCATCAAACTTCAGCGGGCGATTATCAAGCGCCATCGGTAACCGAAAGCCATGTTCAACCAGCGTTGTTTTACGCGAATTGTCGCCAGCCCACATCGCTCGAATCTGCGGGATCGTGACGTGCGACTCGTCGATCATCAGCAACGAATCTTCGGGGAAGAAATCGAGCAGCGTGTACGGCGGCTCGCCCGGCTTGCGATCGGCCAGGGCGCGAGAATAATTCTCGATGCCCGGACAGAAGCCCGTTTCCCGCAGCAGTTCGATGTCGTACCGCGTGCGAGCTTGCAGCCGCTGAGCTTCCAGCAGCTTGCCTTCCTTCTTGAAGTGTTCCAGCCGTTCGTGCAGTTCGGCTTCGATCAGCAGGACCGCGGCTTCGATCCGATCCATCGGCATGACGAAATGCTTCGCCGGATAGATGTAGATTTCGATCTGCTTCTTCGCCTCTTCACCGGTCAGCGGATTAATGATCGACAGCTTCTCAACTTCGTCGCCCCACAGTTCAATGCGAAAAGCAAACTCTTCGTACGCCGGCCAGATTTCGATGACGTCGCCCCGTGCGCGAAACTTTGCGCGAGCGAGTTCGTAGTCGTTACGTTCGTAGTGAATATCGACCAGCTTAAGCAGCAGTTTGTCTCGATCGATTTCATCCCCGATCTGCAGAGGGACCATCATTTCGAGATAATCTTTCGGTGAACCCAGACCGTAAATACAGCTCACGCTCGCCACGACGATGACATCCCGACGGCTGACCAGCGCGCTGGTCGCCAGGAGCCGCAGCCGGTCGATTTCTTCGTTGATCGACGAATCTTTTTCGATGTAGATGTCCCGCGCGGGGATGTACGCCTCAGGCTGGTAATAGTCGTAGTAGCTGACGAAGTACGACACCGCGTTGTTGGGAAAGAACTCTTTGAACTCGCCGTAAAGCTGAGCGGCCAGCGTTTTGTTATGCGACAGAACGAGCGTCGGGCGGTTCATCTGAGCGATGACGTTGGCCATGGTGAACGTCTTGCCGGAGCCGGTGACTCCCAGCAGAACCTGATCGCGTTTGCCTTCCTGGATGCCGCTGACGAGTTTCTCGATCGCCGCCGGTTGGTCGCCGGCCGGTGCGTAATCGCTGACAAGTTCGAAGTCGTGCATAAGAAAAGAATTACTTTGGCAGAAGGTGCAACACTGAATTTCAACGCAGAGGAGCACAGATTGTGGCACGACACATCCAGATTATCTGTGCCGATCCGTGAAAATCCGTGGCTCATTCTTCATTCTGCTGCAGACGGGCTTCGAGGTTCGCTCGAAGTTTCAGAACCTGGTTGACGTCCATGCCTTCCGGTCGTTTGTCGAGCATCCAGTCGATATCGACCATCGCTTCTGGAATTCGACCGCTGCGAATTCGCATGTCAATTCGTCGTGCTCGGTTTTCCAGGCTGTCCGGATCAATGACCAGTGCCGTGTCGAGGTAACGCAGGATCGAATCCACGTCGCGGTCTTCTTCCGCTACGCCTCGCAGATTGCTGAGCATTCTCAGCAGAATTGCTTTCGGCGTCGACGCTTCCAGAAACGATTCGATCAGTCGGTCCGTCTCTTCCTTGTCAGCCTGTCCGGCCAGACGCGCCCGGATCATTGCCTCAGCAGTCTCTGGCGTAATAAGAGATGCGTTTTCAAAAACGTCGATGAGTCTGGAATCACCCTCTTCCGGCTCAAAACGAACGACGAAGTGTCCCGGCAATCCGACACCGACCACTTTCAGATCGAGCCGCCTCGCCAGCTCCATGTAGAGCACCGACAAAGTGATGGGCAGTCCTTCGCGATCGTCGATCACTTCGTTGAGATAGCTGTTCGACCGGTGGTAGTAGTTGGTGCGGCTGCCATGAAAGCCAAGCTGCTCGAACAGAAACCGGTCGAGCGTCGCCAGACGGTCCTGTTCGGAAGCATCGTCGACAATCTCTGACTTGATGTCGGCGACCAGTTGTTCGACTTCATTGAGATAAACGTCAACGTCGACTTCCTCATTATCGATTCGAGAAAGCAGCAGCGCTGCGCGAAGCAGATCAAAGTCTTCCGGCTTCTTCGCCACTTCATCGGCGAGTTCCTGCTGAGTACGGCGGGCGTGCACGGCGACGGCAAGTTCCCGAATTCGCAGAGCACGCTGCTCCAGAAGTTTGGCTTCGCGACGCAGCACTTCGGATGTCGACATCCCATCGGGCAACAGTTTGTTGACGACGTCGTCACTCGCAGGTCGATCAATGGGAAGCGAGGCGACGGCTTCGGTAATTCGTTTCACGATTTCGTCCGAAGGTCGTTCGCTGTTCAGATTCCGCCCGATACGGAAGCGACGAAACTCGCCTTCGGTGTTTCGAAACTTGCATAGCCCAACCGCACCCTCGCTCAGCCCGGAATCCGTCGATTCGATGACCAGTTCGTCGTTCACGTAGCAAAGAATTCGCTCAGCCTCGACGCGAACTTTGAGATCGTTCCAGTCATTCGGCACGTACGCCTTGTGAGAAACCTCGGCCAGAACATTCCACTGATAAACGCTCGACCCGTTAAACCGTGTCAGCCGCAGACGACCGTTGCTCGGGTAAAATCCGTAGTGTCTGTTGTTGCCGTCGGAGTGAAAAACCAGCCCTGCAGCGCCCTCTTCGGGTGAGAAACGGACGGACACAGCAAGCTCAAACGGAACTTCCGGCGGCTTTGAAGTCGACAGGCAAAGCGAGCGGCCACCGAAACCACTGCCAGTCTCGTCCACGCTGATGCGGCCAGCGCGTTGCCTCCAGCGTGCTCCGAAAACTGTCGTCCATTCCCGCTTGTCGATCGTGCCAATTGTCGTCCAGCGGGACATTGGAATCGGATTCGGCTTTTCAAGCAGCGGCTTCAACGCGTTCACGACGACCGCGAATCCCAGGTTCTGAGTCACTTGAGACTTGAGCGTGACAATGCCGTGAACTCGGCCCTGCATGTCGAGCAGCGGTCCGCCGCTGTTGCCTCGTTCGATCGGGATCGCGACCTGAATCATCGGCTTGCCGTCGAGTTCGCGTTTCTCAGAAACAACTCCGCTGACAACGCTGTGCCGAAGCCCCAGCGGGTTGCCGATCGCTATGACCTGCTCACCCTGCTTCAGCGTGTCCGAATCTCCCAGCTCCAGAGCCGGCAGATCCTTCGCGTCGATCTTCAACACGGCCAGGTCCATCGACTTTTCCGTCGCATACACAGCAGTTACGGCAAACGCTCGCCCGTCTGTGAACTGAACTTCAATGGGACGGGCTTCGCCAATGACGTGCAGATTCGTGGCGATCAGGCCGTCGGGTGAAACGACAAACCCCGTTCCCAGCCCCTGCTGTTTCCCGTCGCGTCCGGAAAACGAAACAACGACCACCGACTTGCGGACGCGTTCGGCGAGAGCGGCGACCGTCGGCTCCATGTCCGAGCCTTCTGCCGCAACCGGTTTATCGTCGACCTCGTCCGCGCCGGCAGACGGCAACAAGACAGCAATGCTGAAAAGGACGAAGCATGTAGAAATCAGGCAACGCATAAAGAACTCCCGAGCTGGAATGACCGGGATAAGCTATCACCTGGACAGGGCCGCGGGGTACTCAGCATCAAAAGCGTACCTATCGCGACCGCCTGACAACGCAACACTCTAAGCGTCGCGGGTTGCTCGCGGAGTCGCAGACTCTGCTCGGCGACGTTCCTGCTCCGGTTGAGACAAGAGGTGCGGCCGGGGAGGGCCGTCGAGATTGGCCTCTTCAATGCGCATGATGCGGTTGCCAATCTGGTCGAGCCGTTGAGTCACTTCGTCCATCCGCTGATCGACAGCCTGACGAAGTTCCTGAGACGTCTGCTCCATGCCGGCAGAGATCAGCGTCACGATGCCAAGAAACAACAGCATCTGGCCAATGGTCGCACCGAGCCAGCCATACGGTGCGTAATTTGCCGGCCCGCCGAAGTAGGACACAATGACTCCGCACGTTCCAGCCGTCAGACAGATAATGCCCAGATAGGCCAGCATCTGCCCGATGTTGTTGTACCAGCCGCCTGGAGATGTCTGTGCTGGAGTCTGGCTGGCTGAAACAGGAGTCGAAACCGGTTCCGGATTTCTGCTCGGCTGATGCGTGGCGTCAGTTCGGCGGCTCGTTTCCGTTCGCGACGGAACTGGTTCGTCAAACGCGGACGACATGGCACGGGAATGAAGGTCGTCGTGATTTCCAGAATCGCTTCGAGCTGCACTTACCTGCCGAGGCGGACTGACTTCGTGAGTTGGGAAACTGGCCGCCATTCCCGCCGCAACAGATGTGTGGTCATCGGTCGTCGGCCTCCCTTCCGACGACGGCATGTCCGTCGCCGCACTGGCCTCGGCCCGAGCTTCAGTGATCTTCGAAACGCGAGCCATAATTTCGCGAGTCAACCGATCCAGCTCTGCGGAACTGGCAGCAGCCGCTGCGGCCGACGCCGTGGTGATCGCTTCAGGTTCGTTGTCCACGGCGACCACCTCTTCACTGGAAACTTTTTTGGCTGCGGGAGCAGCAGCATCCGGTTTCACACTCGATCCCTGAGCGGACGATTTGACCTCATCCGCCGCCTTTGGAGACTCAGCCTTTGGAGACTCAGAAACAGCGACGAAGTCTCTTTCGTCAATCGTTTCGATGTTGCGCGCGTCGTCACTGCGGGCATCATCGGAACTTACACTCGCCAATTTTTCTGGAGCGTCGTCGCTGCGTTCTACGGAACGCCGTTCTTCCGGACCGTGTTCTTCCGGACCGAACGTAGTCGCGACGGGAGCAACCGGCGCCGATTCAATTTTTCTGGGTGGCCCGTAGGGATCGAAAAAGTGGCCCTTCGCCCAGCGATCAAGCAATTGACGAGCTTCCGCAGCGCGTGTCTCAGGGCGGGCGGCGGGCACGACAGTCGAGGTCTGATCGCGAGACGTGCCGACAGCTCCAGCGAGTAAATGTCCGCAATTCGAACAGCTTACTCGTCGATTATCCGCGCCGACCTCAGTCGCCACGTCGCTCTGGCAAACGCTGCACCACATCCGTGTGTTCCGAAAACAGCCAATAATTGCTGCAAAATAGGGGACGATCCATGTCCGGAAATCTGATCAGAGCGAGCTTTTTAGCGTGCCGGACCGCACAGACACAAGACCGGATCCCGGATCGGCAGTTGAATCCTGCCCGAACTGCCGCAATAACGACTGGCAGCAACAAAACAGGGAGCAGATCGATCAGCGATCCGCTCCCTGCTTTCATTTCAGTCTGCTATTCAGCAACGCTGCTACCAGTATCCCGAATTTCAGATACCGTCGAGTTGTGTGAGCTGGAAGGCGCTGAGCATGAAGGACTC